>Ga0233425_10000744_pt1 | contig 80951 bp, 73 predicted proteins | sample Watercolumn_Towu_2_FD_181712 | JGI IMG/M metagenome (GOLD analysis project Ga0233425, IMG submission 181712) | Freshwater microbial communities from Lake Towuti, South Sulawesi, Indonesia - Watercolumn_Towuti2014_140_MG | ecosystem: Environmental > Aquatic > Freshwater > Lake | place...
TCTGCAGCAGGAACCGGTGCCGTGCCACCTCAGTCGCGCTTGAGCTTGCGGTAGGTCGCACGGTGCGGACGGGCCGCCTCCGCGCCGAGCCGCTCGATCTTGTTCTTCTCGTAGGACTCGAAGTTGCCCTCGAACCAGAACCACTGCGAGTCGCCCTCGTAGGCGAGGATGTGCGTCGCGATGCGGTCGAGGAACCACCGGTCGTGCGAGGTGATCACGGCGCAGCCGGGGAACTCGAGCAGCGCGTTCTCCAGCGAGCCCAGCGTCTCGACGTCGAGGTCGTTGGTGGGCTCGTCGAGCAGGATCAGGTTGCCGCCCTGCTTGAGCGTGAGCGCCAGGTTGAGCCGGTTGCGCTCGCCGCCCGACAGGACGCCGGCCTTCTTCTGCTGGTCCGGGCCCTTGAAGCCGAACGCGGAGACATAGGCGCGGCTGGGCATCTCGACCTGGCCGACCTTGATCCAGTCGAGGCCGTCGGAGACGACCTCCCACACGTTCTTCTCGGGCTCGATGCCGGAACGGTTCTGGTCGACGTAGCTCAGCTTCACCGTCTCGCCGATGCGCAGCGAGCCGGAGTCGGGCAGCACGTCCTTGTCGTCGCTGCCGCCCTCGGCCTCAGCCACGATCATCTTGAACAGCGTGGTCTTGCCGACGCCGTTGGGGCCGATGACGCCGACGATGCCGTTGCGGGGCAGCGTGAACGACAGGTCGTCCATGAGCAGCTTGTCGTCGAAGCCCTTGGTGAGGCCGGTGGCCTCGACGACGACGTTGCCCAGGCGCGGGCCCGGCGGGATCTGGATCTCCTCGAAGTCGAGCTTGCGGGTCTTCTCCGCCTCCGCGGCCATCTCCTCGTAGCGCTCGAGGCGGCTGCGGCTCTTGGTCTGGCGGGCCTTGGCGTTGGAGCGCACCCACTCGAGCTCGTCGGAGAGGCGCTTCTTCAGCTTGGCGTCCTTGGCGCCCTCGACCTTGAGGCGCTCCTGCTTCTTCTCCAGGTAGGTGGAGTAGTTGCCCTCGTAGGGGTAGGCGCGGCCGCGGTCGAGCTCGAGGATCCACTGCGCGACGTTGTCGAGGAAGTACCGGTCGTGGGTGATCGCGACGATCGTGCCGGGGTACTTCTCGAGGTGCTGCTCGAGCCACTGCACCGACTCGGCGTCGAGGTGGTTGGTGGGCTCGTCGAGGAGCAGGAGGTCGGGCGCCTGCAGCAGCAGCTTGCAGAGGGCCACGCGGCGCTTCTCGCCGCCGGAGAGCACCGAGACGTCGGCGTCCGGCGGCGGGCAGCGCAGGGCGTCCATCGCCTGCTCGAGCTGGGTGTCGAGGTCCCACGCGCCGAGGTGGTCGATCTCCTCCTGCAGGGTGCCCATCTCGGCCAGCAGGGTGTCGTAGTCGGCGTCGGGGTCGGCGAGCTCGGCGGAGATCTCGTTGAAGCGGTCGATCTTGGCCTTGGTGGCCGCGACGCCGTCCTGCACGTTCTCCCAGACCGTCTTGGTCTCGTCGAGGCCGGGCTCCTGCGCGAGCATGCCCACGGTGTAGCCGGGCGACAGCATGGCGTCGCCGTTGGACAGCTGGTCGACGCCGGCCATGATCTTGAGCAGCGACGACTTTCCCGCGCCGTTCGGGCCGACGACGCCGATCTTGGCGCCGGGCAGGAACGAGAGGGTCACGTCGTCGAGCACGACCTTGTCGCCGTGGGCCTTGCGGGCCTTGCGCAGGGTGTAGATGAACTCCGCCATAGCCCGACACCCTACGGGAGCGCGAGGCGCCCACTGTCCGCACGGGGACCATCACCGCTGGTCACCGGGTTGATCCCCCGGCAACTCGATCGTGTCGCAGCATGATCGAAGCGCTGGCGGCGGCGGGTGGCCTGCGGCACACTCGCCGGGTCCGCGGGCGGCGGGCAGGGGATCCGGCAAGGGGTGCCGGACCCGGGGAAGGGACTTCTCTGTGCTCCGTCGCCGTGCCCTCGTGGCCCTCGCCGCCGTCGCCGCCGTCCTGGGCGTCGTCGCCCCAGCAGGCGCCGCCACCGCCGCGCCCAAGGCCGGCGTCGCCGTCTGGGCCAGGCCCGCCGGCCCGCTCGTCGCCAGCGCGACCAACGCGGGCAGCTACCTCGCCACGTTCACCACGAGTGCGCTCGCGCCCGACCGCTACGTCGTGACCCTGCCCGCCGGGGCCACGCGCCCATCGCGCGTCGGCACGTCGCTGGTGGTCGGCTGCCGGGCCGCCTCCCCCGTCATCGGCACCGACCCCGCGGGGCGGTGGACCATCTCGGTCGCGCTCTCCTGCACCAGGACGTCGACGACGTTCACGACGTCGTTCGCCACGGCGCTGACCAAGGCCGGCACGACGTCGTTCGGCTGGCAGGTCGCGCGCGGCTCGTCGCCGTCGATCACCGGCTCGCTCACCGGCCCCCGCGTCGTCGCCGCGCCGCTCGCCTCGGTCGGGCTCGCGGCCTCGCCGACGTCGCTCGTGGCCGACGGCACCTCGACGTCGACGCTCACCGCCACCCCGGTCGACGCCTTCGGCAACCCGGTCGCGGCCACGCTGTCGGTCGTCAGCAGCGGTTTCCTCAAGGTCGACGGCACCCCCGAGCCCGCGACCGACCCGACGGTGTCCGGGTTCTCGGGCACGACCGCGACGGTCACCGCCGGCACCCGCCTCGGCGCATGGACCGGCTCGGTCCAGGCCGTCTCCGGCAGCGTCACCCGCACGTCCGCACCGGCGAGCATCACGTTCACCCGCGGCCCGCTGGCGACCCTGGACGTCGCTCTCGCCAAGACCGACCCGGTGCCGGCCGACGGCGTCGCCGAGGTCGGTGTGACGGTGACGGCGAAGGACGCCCAGGGCCGCACACTCGCAGGCCAGCCCATCGTCGTCTCCGCCACCGATCCGGCTGCGCTCTTCCTGCAGCCCCTGCAGGACAAGGGCGACGGCAGCTACGTCACGCGCTTCAAGGTCAGCGGCACGGCCGGCGACTACGCGATCGGCGCCACGTCCGGGCCGATCACGGGAAGCGCGTCCTACACCACGGCGCCCGCGGCCGGACTCGCACTCCTGACTCGGGGAGAGGTCTTCGACTGGGTCTCGGACTTCTCGAGCATCCGTGACGGCGCACCGCTGCTGGCGGGGGCGCAGTCGTTCTGGTTCCGCGTCACCTGGACCAGCCCCCGCGCAGTGCCCGTCACGGCCGATGGCACGCAGGAGCTGCGGCTGTTCGTCCCGGACGCGATCGACGACTTCCGAGGCGACGACCTGATCGGCGACGGGTGCGACCTGAGCACCGTCGCAACCGAGCGCCTGCTCGACAGCGATGGGGCGCTCTACGTCTCCCTGACCGGTTTCACGTGCGAGCCCGGCGGGACCATCACCTTCGAGATCGTCCGCAACGGGAGCCCGTTCGTCGCCGGCAGCTCCTATCCGTTCAGGGCCGTGCTCACCGAGCCCACGAACGCCTTCGACGGGCCGATCGACGTCGCCGCCTCGACCTCGGTGACGGCTGTCGCGCCTCAGCGCTCGGTGTCCGTCTCCGTCGGGGACAGGCACGCCGACGACCCGTACACCCGGACCATCACGATGACCGTCCTCGGGCCGGACGGCCAGGTGGAGACGGACTACAACGGCGGAGTCCAGTACGGCCGGGCGCGCTGCGGCATCCCGTTCTGGACCACCTACCAGGCGGTCGACGGGGTCGCGACGTTCGACATCACCTCGCCGGACAAGAACGAGACATTCATCCCCGATGGCGACATCGTCGACGCCGATGGCAATCCCGTCACCGTCACGGGGCCGACGTCGACGGATCCCTGGACTGCGCGCACCAGCGACAGCTGGTCGCTCATCTCGTTCACGCTGTTCCAGCTCGGCCCGGAGGGCCCGGACCAGATCGGTCTCTCCGAGGGCTATGAGTGCCCGACCCGATCCGGGTTCTGACCGCCCATCGGCCACTCGCCCGGCTCGGGCCCGCTGACGGGCTGCGCGAGCGGGAGGCTCAGCCGCCGCCCAGGGAGTCCTTGACCTCCTGGGCGGCGGCGACCACGTCGGGGTCGCCGCTGCGGTCTGCGGCGGCGAGCGCGCGCTCGGCCCAGATGCGGCCGTCCTCCAGGTCGCCGCGCCGGCCCGCCACGAGCGCGCGCGTGGTCAGCGCATCCGCCGCCACGGAGATGCGGCCGACCGCCTCGGCTCCCGCAGCGGCCTCCTCGGCGAGCGGCGCAGCCTCGTCGAGCCGGCCGAGCTGCATGAGCGCGTAGGCGCGGTTCGCCGACGCCATCGCGACCCCGGCGCGATGGCCGACCATCGCGAACTCCTCGGCTGCCGTGCCGAACACCCGGTCGGCCTCCACCCAGTCCTCCGCCGCCAGGCTGAGGAAGCCGAGGTTGTTGAGGATCGCTGCCCGGTCCTCGACCCGGCCGAGCCGCTCGGCCTCGACGAGCGCGCGCCGGTAGGTCGCCGCCGCCGGCTCCACCTGCCCCGCCCGCTCGTAGACCTCGCCGCGGAACATCAGCGCGGTCACCAGCCCGCTGAGGTCGCCGGCGGAGTCGAGCAACGGGATGGCCGCCTCGAGGTCGTCGGCCGCCTCGTCGAGCCTTCCGACCCGGGCGCTCTGCCAGCCGCGCTCGGTGAGCAGGCGCGCGAAGACGGCGTCGCCGCCGCCTCGGGAGAGCCCGGCCGCGACGGCGGCGGCGGCGTGCTCCATCCGGCCCATCAGATAGAGGGTGCGGGCGCGCTCGAGCAGGAGCCTGCGCGGGTCGGCGTCGGCGGGCAGCGACGCGAGTGCCTCGTCCACTGCCGCAAGCGCCTCGTCGTAGGCGCCCGTGCGGCGCTTGACCGCGACGAGCCGCTCGCGTGCGGCGACCAGCAGGACGGCGTCGTCATCGGCGCCGGCCTCCTGCCAGGCCGTGGTGTAGGCGTGCGCCGCGCCGTCGTAGTCGCCGAGGGCCTCGAGGCTGTCGCCGAGGTCGCGCAGGATCCCGGCCAGGCGCGGGTCCTTGGGCTCCTCCCCCGCCGACCTGGCTGCGCGGCGCAGCGACTCGGCCGCCTCGGCGTGGGCGTAGACCGCGCGCGCCGCCTCGGCCGCGCTCACCAGGTAGGGCAGGGCCAGCCGCAGGGCGCCGCCCTCGTAGAGGTGCGCGCCGATCGCAGCACTGGCCTCGGGGCCGGGAGGGAGCTCGCGCGCGGTCGCCTCGGCCGAGCGCAGATGGAGGTCGCGCGCCCGCGCGGGCGACAGCCGGTCGAGCACCGCGTCGCGCAGCAGGGCGTGGCGGAACTGCCGCCGGCCGCCGTCGTCGACGAGCAGTCGCATGCGCACGAGGCGGTCGAGCCGCTCCGACGCCGTCGCGGGCTCGAGCTCGAGCACGCGGCCCACCACGCCGGTCGACGGGTGCGATCCCGACATCGCCGCTGCCGCGAGCGTGTCGGCCAGCAGCGGGGGCAGCTCGTCGACGCGGGCGCCGAACAGCACCGACACGTTGCGCGGCAGGTCGGGGTCGGCCGCGTGCGAGGCGAGCCGCCAGCGGCCGTCGCGCGGCAGCACGGCGCCGTCGTCGACCAGCCGGGCCACGAGCTCGACGGCGAACAGCGGGTTGCCCTCGGTGCGGTCGAGCACGAGCGACACGACGCGGGCGTCGGGCTCGCCGCCGAGCTCGCCGGCGAGCAGCTCGCGGATGCCGTCCTCGTCGAGCGGGCCCAGCGGCACGAGCACCGCCCCGGCGCCGGTGAGCACGTCGATGCCGGTGGCGCCCGGCCGCGACGTCGCGATGACCGACGGCCGCAGCCCTGGCGTCCGCACGAGGTCGACCAGCACTCCGACCGTCGCGTCGTCGGTCCAGTGCAGGTCCTCGACGACCACGAGCAGCCGTCCGTCCGACGCGTGGCGGCGCATCCACGCGACCAGCGCGCGCGAGACCGCCGACCGGGCCGCCTCGGGCTCGAGGCCGGCGAGGGCGTCGTCCTCCGCCGGCTCGACCAGCGCGGCGAGCAACGGGTCGTCGACCTCGTGCTCGTCGACGAGCAGCCGCACGAACGGCAGGTAGGGCGCGCCGGCGCCGTACGACGCCGCGGCCAGCCGGACGACGCCGAGCCCGCGCTCGCGGGCACGGCCCTCGACCCAGCGGGCGAGCGTGCTCTTGCCGCCGCCGGCGTCGCCCACGAGCACGGCCGACCCGCCGTCGAGCACCTGCTCGAGCGCCGCCCGCTCGGCCGCCCGCGCCACGATCTCGCGCCCGCCGCCGATCTCCGCCCGCGCCGCCGGCACGCGGCCGACCAGCCGCACGGCCGGCACCGGCTCGGCCCTGCCCTTCACCGCCAGCGCACCGAGGTCCTCGAAGACGAAGAGCCCGTCGCGGACCATCCGCGCGGTCTCGGCACCGACGTACGTCGTCCCGGTGGGGGCGAGCGACTCGAGCCGCTGCGCGAGGACGACGGCCTCCCCGAGCACCGCGTAGTCGAGCCGGGCCTCCGACCCGACCATGCGCGCGTAGACCTCGCCGGTGTTGATGCCGACGTGCAGCGACAGCGTCTGCGCCGCGGGGTGCGACGACAGCAGCGGCAGCTGCTCGTGCATCTCGAGGGCGGCCATGACCGCCCGCTCGGCGTCGTCCTCGTGCGCGATCGGGGCGCCGAAGAACGCGAGGATCGCGTCGCCGGCGAACTTCTCCACCGCGCCGCCGTAGCGGTCGACGATCCGGGTGAGCCCGGCGACGACGGGGTCGATCACCCGGGCCAGCTCGACGGGCTCCAGCGACCCCGCCAGCGCGGTGAAGCCGGAGAGGTCGGCGAACACCGCGGTGACCGTGCGGCGGTCCTCGACGAGCGCGTCCTCGACGAGCCGGTCGGCCACGGGGCCGCTGACGAACGCGCGCAGGACGTCGCCGACGCGCTGGTCGCGCGCCTCGTTCGACAGCACCGACTCGCCGAGCGGTGCGCCGCACTCCGAGCAGAAGCGGGCGTCGTCCGCGGCCGCCCGACCGCAGCGGGCGCACCCGGTACCGGCAGCAGGCCCCACATCGCGAGGCTAGGGCCTGCCGGCGCCTCCGCGCGGGCGGACCGACGGGCTCAGGCGGCCACCCCGCTGCGCTCGACGACCACCGTCTCGCGCTCCACGGCGAGGTCGGCGGTCTGCGGGCCGCGCGGGGTGCGGGCGAACGACGCCGACCCCCGAGCCAGGTCGTGGCCGACCGACTCCGCCTCCACCTCGACGACCGTGATCGTCTGGCCCTCCTTCTCGTACTGGCTCTGTCGCAGCTTGCCGACCACGATCACCGGCTGCCCGAGCGAGAGGGACGCCGCGATGTTCTCGGCGAGCTGCCGCCAGGCGGTGACGGTCATGAACACCGTGCGGTTGCGCCACTGCTGCGCGGCCTTGTCGTACCAGCTGTCGTCGACGGCGAGCCGGAAGCTCGCGACCGGCCCGCTCTGCGTCGACCGGAGCCGGACGTCGGTGGTGAGGTTGCCCGACAGGGTGAGGGTGGAGCGCACGACGGCCTCCTCGATCAGGGGCCGCCCGTCGCGGCCCGACGCCCTCGACCCTCCGAGCCGCCTCCCCCGCCAGATGCCGACGGACACCCCCGCGCTGTGGACAGGGCGCGTAGCAGCTCGCCTGGGGACAGCCCGTCCGGCGGCCACGGCACAATGGGCGCGGCCCTCGGGCCAGGCGCCCGTAGCTCAATGGACAGAGCATCCGGTTTCTACCCGGCTGGTTGGGGGTTCGACTCCCTCCGGGCGCACCCGTACAGGCGCACCCGTACAGGCGCACCCGTGCAGGCTCGCGCGTCATGTGGTCGGCACGTGCTCGTCGCGAGATCGTCATCGCGAACTGCGGACAGGGACGGGCCTCGCACCGCAGGGTGGTGGCATGTCGATCGTGAACCCCGGCTTCTTCGGACGCCGGCGCGGCCCGTCCGACCGCATCCCGCCCGGGCAGTACGCCACCGAGGAGTTCCCGGTCCTGTCGGCCGGGCCCACGCCCAACGTCCACCTCGACCGGTGGGCGTTCACCATCACGACCGAGGCCGGCGTCGAGCACACGTGGTCGTGGGACGAGCTGCAGGCGCTGCCCCACGAGACGCCGACCGTCGACATCCACTGCGTCACCACGTGGTCGAAGCTCGACACGACGTGGGAGGGCGTGAGCCTCGACGTCCTGCTCGAGGACGTCGAGACCGCGGCCGACTACGCCCAGGTCCACAGCTACGGCGGCTACACGACGAACCTGCCGCTCGACGACCTGCTCGAGGGCCAGGCGTGGGTAGTCGTCGGCTACGAGGGCGGGCCGCTCGCGCCGGAGCACGGCGGTCCAGCCCGGCTGCTCGTACCGCACCTGTACTTCTGGAAGTCGGCGAAGTGGGTCCGCGGCATCCAGCTGCTCCTGCAGGACGAGCCCGGGTTCTGGGAGACGCTGGGCTACCACGAGTACGGCGACCCGTGGCGCGAGCAGCGCTACGCCGGCGACTGATGGTCCGCCGCCTCGCCTGGCAGACGGCTCAGGTCGTCGACGCGCGCCAGGAGACGCCGACGGCGCGCACGCTCGTGCTCGACGTCCCGGACTGGCCGGGCCACCTCGCCGGGCAGCACGTCGACGTCCGGCTCACCGCGGAGGACGGCTACCGCGCGATGCGCAGCTACTCCATCGCGTCGGCGCCCGACGGCGGCCGGGTCGAGATCACGGTGCAGCGGCTCGTCGTCGGCGAGGTGTCGCCGTACCTCGTCGACGGCGTCTCCGTCGGCGACCGGCTCGAGCTGCGCGGCCCGGTCGGCGGCTGGTTCGTCTGGGACCCGTCGTCGCGCATCCCCGTGCTGCTCATCGCGGGCGGCTCGGGCAGCGTGCCGCTCATCGCGATGATCCGGGCGCGAGCCGCGGCCGGCAGCAGCGCACGGTTCCGGCTCGTCTACTCCGCGCGCACCCTGGCCGACGTCCTCCACGCCGACGAGCTGCAGTCGCAGCCCGACGGCGTCGACGTGTCGCTGGTGCTCACCCGGGAGGAGTCGCCGGCCGGTCGCCCCGCCGGGCGGCTCCGGCTCGACGACCTCGGCCGCCCGCGCGGCCCGGTCGACGTGTACGTCTGCGGCCCGACCGGCTTCGTCGAGTCAGCCGCCACCATGCTCGTCACCCTCGGGTACGACGAGGCACGCATCAGGACCGAGCGCTTCGGCGGAGGAGGACGGCCGTGACCATCCAGCACAAGTACGTCGACGGCAACCGGCTCGCCGGGCCCCTGGCCGACGTCTTCGCCGTCGACATCACCGCGGCCTCGACGTCGTGCACCGGCTGCGGCAAGCAGTCGGTGGTCGCGCAGCTGCACGTCTACGTCGTCGGGGAGGGCTACGTCGCCCGCTGCCCGGGCTGCCAGGACCCGGTCCTGCGCTACGCCCGGACGTCGACCGGCGGCGTCCTCGACCTGCGCGGCACGCTCAGCCTGCAGGTGCCGCTGCCCGGCTGACGTTCACCCGGCGTTCGCCGCCAGGCAGCCGCCGGGCCACCGGCCCCGGACAGCCTGGGGCCATGGCACGGATCGGATGGATCACGGACCTCAGGCCCCTGGCGGCAGCCGCCGGAGCCGCAGCGCTGCTCGCCCTCGCGACCGTCGAGGAGCCCGCCGGCCTGGTGGCCGCGACGGTGCTCACGGGGCTCGCGCTGGCCGCCTGGGCCGGGCGGTCGCTGGTGCGGCAGCACCGCGCGAGCCTCACGTGGTGCCCGGCCTGCCGCGGCACGGTGGCGCTGCGCGCCGAGGCCTGCCGGCACTGCGGCACCGCCCTCCACGGAGCCCCGACGGCTGCCCGCCACGCCCGGGAGCTCAACGCGGGGACCGGGAGGGCGGCCTTCACCTCGCTGCTCTAGCGTCGTTCTCCGGACCCGGGACGGAGGACATGAGCAGCACCAGCCGGTCGGAGGCGCGCGCGCCCCGCGTCGTCCTCGTCGACCTCGACCGCTACGACAACTTCCGCGAGCTCGCCGCGGTCCTGCGGCGCCGACGGATCGACGTCGTCCACCTCCGCCCTGCGTACTCGGGCGGGCGCCGGGCCGCCCGCGCCATCGACCGGCTCGCCGGCCCGACGGTGATCCTCGACGGGCCGCTGGGCTCGCCCGCGGCCGCGCGCCAGATCGGCCGGTTCCTCGAGGCCCCGACCGTCGACGTCCACGCGCCAGAGCCCGTGCTCGCCGTCCTGTCCGAGCTGCCGGAGTGGGGCGCCAACCCGGCCCTCGCTGCGAAGTCACGACCCGGCCGACCGCTCGCGGCGGCCTGCGACAAGTACGAGGTGGGGCGGCTGGCGCAGGCCGCCGGCGTCCCGGTCCCGCGGGCGACCCTCGATCTCGACGACCCCGGCCGCTACCCCGTCGTGGTCAAGGGCCGGCTCGGCTCGGGCGGCTCGGCCGTGCGCATCGCCGACGGCCCCGAGTCGCTCGCCCGCTCCATCGCCGAGCTCGGCGGCCCCGGGGCCGGGCTCTACCTCGAGGAGTTCCACGGCGGAACGACCCTGGGGACCGCGGGCGTCTCGCGCGCCGGCGAGCTGCTCGCGGTCGTGACCTACGAGCGGGCCGACAACCCCGGCGACCCGCTGGGGCCCCCGCTGGGAGTCGCCGTCGCCGACGAGCCCCGGTGCGACGAGGCCGCGCGGCTGCTCATGGCCGACCTCGGCTACACCGGGATGTTCTGCCTCAACTTCGTGCGCGACGACGACGGTGCGCCGCTGCTCATCGACGTCAACCTGCGCGTGTTCGGCACGTGGCTCTCGCAGCAGGAGCTCGGCGTGCCCTTCGTGGAGGCCTACCTCCACGTGCTCGGCTCGGGGCCTCCCCCGCCGCCGTCGCGCGCGCTGCCGGGCACGGCGAGGCGCGCGACGCGCTTCGGCGGGTTCCGGGCGGGCGCCCGGCCGGCGCTCGAGGACGCCGCCGCCGCCAGCCGGCTGGCCTGGTCGCGCGTCGGCCGGCTGGGCGTCGGGACCACCATGGCCAGCCAGCTGCGGATCGCCCAGGCGGCCGCCCGGGCGGCACGCCGCGGCTGACGGGGCGCGGCTCTCAGTAGGACGTCAGCCGATGTTCACCCGCCGGTGAGCCGCACCCTCTGGTCCCGAGAGGCTTCGGGGCCCTAGGTTGCGGCCTATGGCGTCACCGACCCCCCACGGCGGCGTGCAGCTCGAGCCCGCCCCCGAGCACTGCGCAACGCACCGCTGGACCGTCACCGCGACGGTGTACGAGCTCATCGTGCGCGAATGCCGCGGCTGCGGCGCCCTGGCCGTCAGCGAGCAGACCCACTTCTGACCGGCGTCCCGAGGGACGCCGGCCACCCTGTCAGGCGCAGTCGCGGCAGATGCCGTCGTCGATCTGCAGCCGCTGGTGCAGCACCAGGTAGCAACGGGTGCAGCGGAACTCGTCGGCCTGCTGCGGCAGGACGGCGACGCTGAGCACCTCGTCGGAGAGGTCGGCGCCGGGCAGCTCGAGGTCGGACAGGAGGTCGGTCTCGTCGGTCGGGCGCTGGGCCGGTACGGCCACGAGCGTCCGGACGAGCTGCTCCTGCTCCTCCTTGACGGCCTCGACGTCACGGCGGACGTCGTAGTCGACAGACATGCGATCACCCCGTCGTTCTCGTAGGTCGTGCTTCGGGCGTTTGGTCGGACGGGGCCAGGCTGCCCCGCGCGTGCTTCGTGTCGGTGAATGACGAACGACATCCGCGAGAAGTGCCCGAGGCGCTCCGGCGGGTCATCCGGCGCGCTCCAGCCGGGCCGACCGCAGGGCGTCCTCGCCCCGGAGCCGGGCGGCGAGCAGGGCCACCGTCTCGGAGTCGGCGCCGTGGTCGAGCAGCCAGTGGCGGGCGCCGCCGCGGGCCCGCAGCCGGTCGAGGAAGAGCCGCATCGCGTCGGCCGACGGCGCCTGCGCCTCCCAGTCCGGCTCCGCGAGGTGGGCGTAGGCGGGCCGGCGCCCGAGCCGCTCGATCACCGGCCGCATGCGCTCGGCCGTGAGCAGGTGGTCGGTGACGACCTGCTCGTCGTCGGCGCCGGCGAGCTTGAGGAGCAGAGCGCACACGACGCCCGTGCGGTCCTTGCCGACGGCGCAGTGCACGTACAGCGGCGACGTCGACCACGCCGTCCGCGCGAGCGCCTCGGCGAGCCGGAACGAGCCGTTGTCGAGGTACTCGGAGTAGCGGTCCGACAGCCGCAGCACGTCGTGGTCGCGGCCCACCGGGTCGGACGCGATGTCCGAGCCGGCCAGCGGCACCTGCTCGTGGAGCACGTCGTTGCGCTGGTACGCCGTCGCCAGGACGCCGTCTCCGTCGAGCGCGCGCTCGTCGGGCTCCCGCAGGTCGAGCACGTGGCGGACGCCGAGCTCGCGCAGGCGCTGCCCGCCCTCCGGCGTCAGGTGCACCACGGTCTCCCCGCGCAGCACGACGCCGTGCGCCGTCACCCCGTCGCGCACCGGCACCCCGCCGAGGTCGCGGACGTTGTGCATCCCGTCGACAGCGATCCACCTGGTGGTCATGACTCGACGGTGCGCGACGACCCCGCACGCGCCGGGAGCAGCGGGGGAACGTCGTGCGAACGTCCGGCGTACGTCCGGTGCGGCACCCGACCGGTCGTCACCCGGATGGAGCAGCGAAGGCCGGGCCCGGGGCGTCGAGGCACTGAGGAGAGGCATGTGGGTGAAGGAGGAGGTGCGCGATGGGCCGGCACGAGACCGCTGCTCCGACCGACTGGCGCGCCTTCCCGCCGCCATCGGGGCCGGCCGTCCTGCTGGCCCCCGGCACCGCTGACCTCGTGACGCTGCCGCCGGGCCGCCACGCGCTGGTCACGATCCCGCCCGACCCGGCCTCCCACGTCCTCGGGGCGGCTCCGGCCCTGGCGCCCGCTGCGGCGGGCGGCCGGCGCGCGCGCCGGCTCGCCGCGGAGTCCGGCACCGGCCGGCCGTCGGGCCGCCACGCCCGCTCGGCGTAGCCCAGCCGTACCTGTCCCGCACAGCGGGCCCCGCTCCGTCCGCATAGTCGGCTGAAGGGGGCGGCGGCGTCCGCATCTGCGCATGCCGACCCAACGGATGCTCAGGACTCGGCCGAAGTGCCGCACGTCACATCGGCCGAGGGCTACGTTCCCGCGCACAGGCGACGGCCGACCGGGAGGCCGCCGGCGCCGCATCACGCTCCAACCCAGGAGGAGTAACTCGATGACCCATATCGATGTGAAGGTCGACGGGATCACCAGGCACGGGGACGTCGAGCCCCGGCGTCTGCTCGTCCACTGGCTGCGGGAGGACCTCGGCCTCGTCGGCACGACGGTCGGCTGCGACACCTCGAACTGCGGGGCCTGCACGGTCCTCGTGGACGGCCGCAGTGTGAAGTCCTGCAACATGCTCGCCGTCCAGGCCGACGGCCACGAGATCACCACGATCCAGGGCCTCGCCGACGGCGACGAGTGGCACCCCGTCCAGAAGGCCTTCAAGGAGTGCCACGGCCTGCAGTGCGGCTACTGCACGCCGGGCATGGTGATGGCCTCGGTGGACCTGCTCTCGGAGAACCCCGACCCGACCGAGGAGGAGATCCGCAACGGGCTCGAGGGCAACCTCTGCCGCTGCACCGGCTACCACAACATCGTCAAGGCGGTCGCGACGGCGGCGGCCGAGATGAAGGGGGCGTCGGCATGACCGCCACGATCGAGCCCCAGACCGGCGCCATCGGCAGGCCGGTCAAGCGCAAGGAGGACGCGCGCCTCCTCACCGGCAAGACCAACTGGGTCGACAACATCCAGCTGCCCGGCACCCTCTACGTCCACTACGTCCGCAGCTCCGTGGCGCACGCGCGCATCGTCCGCGTCGACACCAGCGCGGCCGCCGCCGCCGACGGCGTCGTCGCCGTCTACACCGGCGCCGACTTCCCGGAGCAGGCCGGCTCCACCTGCGTCTGGCCGGTGACCGACGACATCAAGCTGAGCCACTACCCGGCCATCTGCACCGACAAGGTGAAGTACGCCGGAGATGTCGTGGCCGTCGTCGTGGCGACCGACAAGTACCTCGCAGCAGACGCCGGCGACCTCGTCGACGTCGACCTCGAGCCGCTGCCCGCGGTCGTCGACATGGAGGAGGCGCTCAAGGACGGCGCCCCGCTCGTGCACGAGGACATGGGCACCAACCACTGCTACACCGCGACGATGCCGTGCGGCGACTACGCGGCGGCGAAGGCCAAGGCCGACGTCGTGGTGAAGCGCCGCTTCATCAACCAGCGCCTCATCCCCAACACGATGGAGCCCCGCGCCGTCGTGGCCGCGCCCAGCGTCGGCATGGCGGACGAGATCGCCGTGTGGACCTCGACGCAGATCCCGCACGTCCTGCGCGTCGTCCTCGCACTGCTGACCGGCGTCCCCGAGAACAACATCCGGGTCATCGCCCCGGACGTCGGCGGCGGCTTCGGCGTCAAGCTGCAGATCTACCGCGAGGAGGTCCTCGGCCTCCTGCTGGCCAAGAAGCTCGGCCGCCCGGTGAAGTGGGTGGAGACCCGCAGCGAGCACATGGTCGCCTCGCACCACGGCCGCGACCAGATCCAGGACATCGAGATCGCCGCCACCAGCGACGGCACCATCCTCGGCGTCGACGTGAAGCTGCTTGCCGACATGGGCGCCTACCTGCAGATCATCACGCCCGGCACCCCGCTACTCGGCATGTTCATGTACTCGGGCATCTACAAGATGGAGGCCCTCAACTTCGAGTGCACCGGCGTCTACACCAACAAGACGCCGACCGACGCCTACCGCGGCGCAGGCCGCCCGGAGGCGACGTTCGCCATCGAGCGCATCGTCGACGAGCTCGCCGCCGAGCTCGGCATGGAGCCGCTGGAGCTGCGCAAGAAGAACTGGATCAAGCACGAGGAGTTCCCCTACACGCAGATCGCCGGCCTCACCTACGACACCGGCAACTACGAGGCCGCCACCGAGCGCGCCCTGGAGCTCTTCGGCTACGACGAGCTGCGGGCCGAGCAGAAGGCCCGCCGCGAGTCGGGCGACAAGGTGCAGCTCGGCATCGGCATCTCGACGTTCACCGAGATGTGCGGCCTCGCGCCGTCGCGGACCCTCGGCGCCCTCAAGTACGCCGCGGGCGGCTGGGAGCACTGCACGATCCGGGCGCTCCCCACCGGCAAGATCGAGCTCATCACCGGCACCTCGCCGCACGGCCAGGGGCACGAGACGGCGTGGAGCCAGATCGCCAGCGACATCATCGGCGTGCCGGTCGAGGACATCGAGGTCGTCCACGGCGACACCGGCCGCGCGCCGCTCGGCATGGACACCTACGGCTCGCGCTCGCTGGCCGTCGGCGGCCAGGCGATCAAGGTGGCGGGCGAGCGCCTGGTCGAGAAGGCCAAGCTCATCGCCGCCCACCAGCTCGAGGTCAGCCCGGACGACATCGAGTTCAAGCAGGGCGTCTTCACCGTCAAGGGCGCCCCCGAGAAGCACAAGACCCTCGGGGAGATCTCGTGGGCGGCGTTCGCCGCGCACAACGTCCCGGACGGCGTCGAGCCCACGCTCTCCGGAGAGGCGACGGTCGACCCGCAGGACTTCTCCTACCCCCACGGCACGCACCTCGCGGCCATGGAGGTCGACACGGAGACCGGCCAGGTGACGCTGCGGAAGTACGTCGCGGTCGACGACTGCGGTGTGCAGGTCAACCCGCTCATCGTCGAGGGGCAGGTGCACGGCGGCCTCGCCCAGGGCATCGCGCAGGCCCTCTACGAGGGCGCCCTCTACGACGCCGACGGCAACCTGCTGACGGGGTCGATGGGCGACTACCTGCTCCCGAGCGCGGCCGACCTGCCGTCGTTCATCACCGACCGGACGGTCACCCCGTCCACGACGCATCCGTTGGGCACCAAGGGGATCGGCGAGGCCGGCGCGATCGCGTCGACCCCGGCGATCATCAACGGCATCGTCGACGCGCTGCGCCCCATGGGCGTCAACGACGTCTACATGCCGGCCAGCCCGCAGAACGTGTGGCGCGCCATCCAGGCCGCCCAGGGAGGTGCCGCGTGATCCCCTCGACCTTCGACTACGTCAAGGCGGGCTCCGTCGACGAGGCCGTCGCCGCGCTGGCCGAGGCCGGCGAGGACGCCAAGGTGCTCGGCGGCGGCCAGTCGCTGCTGCCCGTGCTGCGGCTGCGACTCAACGCGCCCTCGGTGATCGTCGACGTCTCCGGCGTCGACGAGATGCGCACGGTCGCCGACGAGGGCGGCTCGCTGCTCATCGGAGCGGCCGTCACGACCTACGAGGTCATGCACCACGACGCCATCAAGGCGTCCGTGCCGCTGCTCTCGCAGGCCGCCGGCCTCGTGGCCGACCCGGCGATCCGCCACCGCGGGACGTTCGGCGGCTCGTGCGCCCACGCCGACCCGGCCGGCGACCTGCCCACGGTGGCGCGCGCGCTCGATGCCGAGTTCGTCATCGCGGGCGCCGGCGGGCGACGCACCGTGGGGGCGTCGGAGTTCTTCGTCGACTACTTCACCACCGCGGTGCAGCCCGACGAGGTGCTCGTCGCCGTCCGTGTGCCCAAGCTCGACGGCTGGGGCGCGCACTACGAGAAGTTCCACCGCACGGCCCAGGCATGGGCCATCGTCGGCGTCGCCGCGGCTGTCAAGGTCGAGGGCGGCACCATCGCCGGCGCCCGTGTGGCGCTGACCAACATGGGCCCCTCGCCGGTGCGCGCCTCCTCCGTGGAGTCGGCGCTGGTCGGCGGGCCCGCAACGGCGGAGGCGATCGCGGCGGCGGCTCAGAGCGCGGCCGACGGCACCTCGCCCACCAGCGACACCCACGCGCAGGCCGACTTCCGCGAGCACCTCGCCCGCGTTCTGACGGCGCGCGCGGTCACGAAGGCGGCCGGCGTCTAGCCGCTCGCATCGTCGACGGCCCCCTGTCCCTCCCGGCAGGGGGCCGTCGCACGTTCAGGCCGGGTACACCTCGAGCTCGGTGGCCTTCACCGAAAGCCACACCTCGCGGCCCTGCGCGAGGCCGAGGTCGGCCACGGCGCCCGGCGTGACGTCGGCGGTGACGGTGGGCGCGCCGCGCACCGCCACGCGTACGCGGTCGCCGATCGGCTCGACCCCGTCGACGACGCCGCTCCACACGTTGCGCGCGCTCCCCTCCGGCCGCTCGGCGTGCAGGCTGACGGCGCTCGGGCGGACGGCGACGAGCACCGCACCATCGGAAACCTCGTCGGAGGGCACGTGCAGGACGCCGCCGCCGTCGAGCGCCACCTCGCCGTCGCGCACGCGGCCGGCGAGCAGCGTGAGCCCGAGAAGCCGTGCCACGTACCGGGTCGCGGGCCGACGGGCGACCTCCCACGGGTCGCCCTGCTGCGTGACGCGTCCGCCCTCGAGCACGACGACGCGGTCGGCGAGCACCACGGCGTCGAGCGGGTCGTGGGTGACGAGCAGCGTCGGCCCGGCGAACGAGCGCAGGTGCTCGCGCAGCCCGCTGCGGACGTCGAGGCGCGTCTCGGCGTCCAGGGCCGCGAGCGGCTCGTCGAGCAGCAGGAGCGCCGGGTCGGCGGCGAGCGCCCGCCCGAGGGCCACTCGCTGCGCCTGCCCGCCCGAGAGCGTGCCGGGGCGGCGGTCGCCGAGCCCGTCGAGCCCGAGGCGCGAGATCCATTCGGCCGCGAGGCGTCGGGCCTCCCCGTTCCCGACGCCGGCGGAGCGCGGCCCGAAGGCGACGTTGTCGACGACCGACATGTGGGGGAAGAGCCGGTAGTCCTGGAACACGACGCCGACGCGGCGGTCGGTCGCCGGCACGAGCACGTCGGCGGCCGGGTCGTCGATGACGCGGCCGTCGAGCTCGAGCCGTCCGCCCGTGAGCGGTGTGAGGCCGCAGGCTGCCCGCAGCAGCGTCGACTTGCCCGCGCCGTTCGGGCCGAGCACGGCGACGACCTCGCCGGGGTCGACGCCGATCTCGAGGTCGAGCACGAAGGCGCCCCGCTCGACCACCGCGCGGCCGTGCAGCCCCGTCACGACGCGGCCCCGGTGCGCAGCCAGCGGTCGCGCAGCGCCACCAGGATGAGGACGGACACGGCGAGCAGCAGGAGGCTGAGGACCACCGCCTCGGCGGGGTCGCCCTCGAGGCCGGAGTACACGGCGAGAGGCAGCGTCTGCGTGACGCCCTCGAGGTTGCCCGCGAAGGTGATCGTGGCGCCGAACTCGCCGAGCGCTCGGGCGAAGGTGAGCACCGTCCCGGCGATGAGCGAGGGCGCGATCAGCGGCAGCGTTACCTCGCGGAACACCTGCAGCCGCCCTGCTCCGAGCGTCGAGGCGGCCTCCTCGAGCCGGCCGTCGAGCCCGCGCAGCGCGCCCTCCACCGTGATGATGAGGAACGGCATCGCCACGAACACCTGCGCCACCACGACGCCCGGCGTGCTGAACGGCAGCTGGATGCCGAAGCCCTCCCAAAGGTACTGGCCGACGACGCCGCGACGCCCGAACGCCAGCAGCAGCGCGATGCCCCCCACCACAGGCGGCAGCACGAGCGGCACGGTCACGAGCGCGCGCAGGAACGACCGGCCCCGCATCGACGACCGCGCCATCCACCACGCGAGCGGCACGCCGAGCACGAGCGCGATGAGAGTCGACGACGCACCGGTGACCAGCGAGAGGCGCAGTGCCGACAGCGACGTCGGCGAGGTGAGCACCTCCCAGAGCCGTCCCCAGGGCGCCCGCACCAGCAGGCCGACGAGCGGCAGCGCGAGGAAGGCGACGGCGAGAGCGGCCGGCAGAGCGACGGGCCAGGGCGGCGCCGTCGCCGACCGCCCGCGTGCGCGGCTCACGGGGCGCTGAAGCCGGCGTCGGCGAGCACCTTCTGCCCGGCGGCGGACTGCACGAAGTCGACGAAGGCCTGCGCGGTGACGGCGTTCGAGCTGCCCGTCAGCGCCGCGATCGGGTAGTCGGTCGTGACGTTCTGGTCGGCCGGGATCTCGATGCCGTTGACCTGGCCGTCGGCGCCCTTCACGTCGGTGACGTAGACGATGCCGGCGTCGACCTCGCCGAGCTGCACCTTCGACAGCACCGCCTTGACGTCGACCTCGCGCGTGACCGGCGTGACCGCGAGGCTGTTCTTCGCGAACAGCGCGTCGGCGGCGACCCCGCACGGGACGTCGGCGGCGCACACGGCCGTCTTCACGTCCGGGTTGGTCAGGTCCTCCAGAGACGTCACCGCCTCCGACGGGTCGGCCGGCGTCGCGATCATCATCGTGTTGACGGCGAAGGTCGCGGTGCCAGTGGCATCCCCCGCGTCGACGACGGTCTGCATCGTCTTCGTGCTCGCGGAGGCGAACACGTCGGCCGGCGCCTTCTCGGTGATCTGCGTGGCGAGGCCGCTGCTCGGACCGAAGCTGAAGACCACCTTCGTGCCCGGGTTAGCGGCCTCGAACTGCTTGCCGATCTCGGTGAACGACTCGGTGAGCGAGGCCGCGGCGAAGACGGTGATCGTGCCGCCGGGCCCGGACGGCCCCGTGGTGGTCGGCGTCCCGGTCGTGGAGCCGCTGCCGCAGGCTGCGAGTCCGAGCGCTGCGGCGGCGAGCACCGCAAGGGTCGCGAGTCGCGATCGCACGGATCCTCCAGAGGGCTGGTCGGGCGGAGCGGGTCGTGCGGACGGATCAGCGGTGGTCGGGGATCTCGATGCCGACGTTGGTGGCCTTGACGGTGGCGACGGCGAGGACGCCCGGCTCGAGCCCGAGCTCGTCGGCGGCCTCGCGGCTCATGAGCGACACGACGCGGTGCGGGCCGACCTGCATCTCGACCTGGGCCATCACCGTGTCGCGCACGACGCGCGTGACGATGCCCGCGAGCCGGTTGCGGGCCGACGCGCTGACGACCGGGCTCTCGACCGTCGCGTCGCCCGGCGCGCGCTCGGCCATGAACCGCGCGACCTCGAGGCCGTCGACCACCGCGCGGCCGGCGGCGTCGGTGGACGTCGTCAGCCGTCCGGCGTCGGCCCACCGGCGCACGGTGTCGTCGGACACGGCGAGCAGGGCCGCCACCTCGGCGATGCGGAGCTGGGTCATGGGACGCGACCGTATCCGCAGATGCGGCTCGATGCGAGATGTTCGTCCGGAGATCCGGAGCAGGCGACCGGTCAGGGCCGCACGTCGAGATCCGCCCCGTGGGCGACGTCGGCCACCTCGACGGCGAGGGGCGGGTGCGCGGCGAGGTAGTCGCGCGCCCCCCGGTCGCCCCGCGCCGACTCCACGACGCCGGCCCAGTGGGCACGGTCGATCAGCACGGGGTGCCCGCGCACGCCGTCGTAGGCCGCGACCGCGAGATCGGCTCCGCAGGCGGCCACCCGGCGCACGGCCTCGGGCGTGAGGCCCGGCAGGTCGACGAGGGTGACGAGAGCCGCGGCGGCGTCGTCGTCCGCCGCGAGGTGCTGGAGCGCCGCGCGCAGCGACGAGCCCATGCCCTCGGGCCAGCCCTCGTTCACCACGACGTCGGCGCCGGGCACGTCGCCGACCCACGCGCCGAGGACGACGAGCACGCGCTGGCAGCCCCCGTCGCGCAGGACGCGGACGGCGCGGTCGACGAGCCGCTCGCCGTCGAGGACGTAGGGCGCCTTCGGCCCGCCGAACCGCGCGCCCTCGCCGGCCGCGAGGACGACGCCGACGATCCGGTCAGCGGCCACCTCAGCGCGGCGCGCCGGCGTGGATCGGGCCCTCGGTGGCGGCGAGCTTGCGGCCGCTGCCGCCCCACCGCTGCTGCACGATCTCGGCGGCGATCGAGATGGCCGTCTCCTCGGGGGTGCGCGCACCGAGGTCGAGGCCGATCGGCGAGTGGACGCGCGCGATCTCCTCGTCGGTGAGCCCGGCCTCCTTGAGCCGCACCAGCCGGTCCTCGTGCGTACGACGAGAGCCCATCGCCCCGATGTACGCGGCACGCGTGCGCACCGCTTCCTTCAGCGCCGGCACGTCGAACTTGGCATCGTGGGTGAGCACGCAGATCACCGTGCGGGAGTCGACGTCCTGCGACGCGAGCCAGCGGTGCGGCCAGTCGCACACGACCTCGTCGGCGTCGGGGAACCGCTTCTTGGTGGCGAACACCTCGCGCGCGTCGACCACCGTGACGTGGAAGCCGAGCAGCTTGCCTGCCCGTGCGAGCGCGGCCGAGAAGTCGACGGCGCCGAAGATGACCATGCGCGGCGGCGGCGAGAAGGACGCGACGAAGACCTCGAGGCCCTCGCCGAGGCGCTCCCCCTCGGGGCCGTAGCGCAGGAAGCCGGTGGTCCCGGACTCCAGCAGCCCCAGCACATCCGAGCCCACGGTGTCGTCGAGCCGCGACGTGCCGAGCGAGCCCTCGCGGCCGGACTCGCGCACCACGAGGTGGCGGCCGACGTGCTCGGGGCCCTTGACGATCGTGGCCACCGCGACCGGCTCGCCGGCATCGATCGACGCCGCGATGCCGTCGAGCTCGGGCCAGGTCTGCGCGTCGACCTTCTCGACGAACACCTCGAGGATGCCGCCGCAGGTGAGGCCGACGGCGAACGCGTCGCCGTCGCTGATGCCGTAGGTCTCGTAGCGGCTCTCGCCGTCGCCGAGCACATCGGTGCCAAGCTCGTAGAGCGCGCCCTCGACGCAGCCGCCCGACACCGAGCCGACGGCCTCGCCGCTCTCGGTGACGAGCATCGACGCGCCGGCCGGCCGCGGCGCCGAGCGCCACGTGCGGACGACCGTCGCCATGGCGACGGCCTCGCCGCGCTCGCGCGCGGCCATGAGTGCGGGCAGGACCTCGCGCACGGCGGCTCCTCGGACGACGGCGGCCCGGCTGGGTCGGGGACGCGGACGACGGCGAGCCCGCTCGGGTCCGCGGACGGCGCCGTCGTGGCCCATCATGGCCCCCATGGCCGCTGTCCTGCTCGCCGACGTCGTCACCGATCCCATCCACGCGCGCGATGTCGCCGCGCTCGTGTCCGGCAGCAGCGCTGGCGCGGTGGTGACCTTCAGCGGCGACGTCCGCGACCACGACCACGGCCGCCACGTCGCCCGCCTCGAGTACGAGGGCCACCCCACCGCCGCCGCCGTCCTCGCCGAGTGCGCGGCCGAGATCGCCGCCAAGCACGACGTCATCGCCGTCGCCGCCCTGCACCGCGTCGGCCCGCTCGAGATCGGCGACTCCGCCCTCGTCGCCGCCGTCGCCGCAGCCCACCGCCGCGAGGCCTTCGAGGCCTGCGCCGACCTCGTCGACGTCATCAAGGAGCGCCTGCCCGTCTGGAAGCACCAGGTCTTCGCCGACGGCACCGACGAATGGGTCAACTGCGCGTAGTTGTTCACCCCTCCAAGCGGGGCCTCCTCCGTCGGCCCCGCGTCGGGGCACCGCTCGCCCCGATCATCCGCCCCTGCTCGCTGCGCTCGCCGTCGGCCCGTGCGGCCCGGGGCCTCGCTGCGCATCGGCCCGAGCCTTCGGTCCTCCGGGGCGGACGAGTGCGGCGCGCTTCGCGCGCGGGCGAGCAGTCGGGCGGTCTCCGCTGCGCTCCGCCGCGTCGTCGGTCCCGTCGATCGCGGCCGTCACCGATCTCGACGACACGAATCGACCCCCAACTGACGCACCCCGAGCGTTGGGGGTCGGATCGCGCTCCCTGCGACGCGGATCGACCCCCAACTCCCGGTGTCCGCGGGCTCGCGGGCTGACGGCTGCTGCGGGTGGGCGTCAGGTGGGGGTCGTTTCGGGCCATACGAACGGATGACCTGGGAGAGTTCGCGCGCATCGGGGCTGGTCGGGGGCTTACCGTCGGCCCGCAACCGTGCGACGCGACCCCAGCGCGAGGCCGGGCGTACGCGTCGTGCGCCGTCGTGAGGGCAGGCACGGCTATGGCACTCGGTCCGATCGGTTCGCTCGCCGCCTCGGCGCGCGCGACCCTCGTGCGCCGCGACGCCGAGCCGCCCGTGCCCACGCGGCCGGGCACCGTGCTGGTCCTGTCGGGCGGGGCCGCGCTCGGGGCCGCCCAGGCCGGCATGGTCCGGGTGCTCCTCGACGCCGGGATCGTGCCCGACGCCGTCGTCGGAGTCTCCGCGGGAGCGATCAACGGCGCGCATGTCGCGTTCCACCCCACGCCGGACGCCGGCGAGCAGCTCGAGGACCTCTGGCGCTCGCTGTCGACGTACGGCGTCATCGGCGGCCGCGGGTCGTGGGCCTGGAACGTCCTGCGCATGCGCACCGGCGCCTTCCCGGCGGAGGGGCTGCGCCACGAGCTCGAGGCCGCGGTGGGCGAGCACAGCGACGTCGCCGACTCCCCCACCGAGCTGCACATCGGCACGACGCACCTCGCCAGCGGCGACCCGGTGTTCCACACCAGCGGCCCGCTGGTCGACGTGCTGCTGGCGTCGTCGGCGCTGCCCGGCCTCTTCCCCGCCGTCGACCTGCCGGACGCCTCGGGGCGGCACTCGGGCCTGCACGTCGACGGCGCGGTCACCGCGATCCTGCCCATCACCTACGCGCTGGCCCTCGAGCCCCGCCACGTGTGGGTGCTCGACGTCTCCGGCGCGGTGCGCGCGACGGCGGCCTACCACCCGGGCAGCCTCGACCTCGTGTCCAACGGCTTCGCCCTCGCGCTCAAGCGGCAGGTGGGCCTCGGCGACGCCGGCCACGACCCGCGCGTCACGTGCATCAGCCTGCGGATGCGGCCGGCGGCCAAGCTGCGCAGCGTCCTGGACTTCGACCACACCGAGGACCTCATCGAGGCCGGCCGCCGCGAGGCCGAGGAGGGCCTGGCCCACGCCTTCGCCCTGCGGCCCGACCTCATCCCCGGCTCCGCCGCGCGCGTCCACGGCGATCGGACGGCCTGACACCCGAACGCGGGTTCGTCAATCCTCACCAGCTCCGCAGATCCGTCTTGTTGCGGTCTCAACTACCGCATCTGCGGACGGCTGCTGAGGGTCCCCTGAGCAGCACCGGCGTCCGCGTGCGGGGTGGGCGAACCGGGTCTAGGTTCACGGCACACGGCGCCCCCAGTGACCCCAGTCACACCGCCGTGCGCGTCCCAGCGCGCCCCGTCCTCGACCCCAGGAGAAGGCCTCGTGGATCTGCAGAACTCCTTCGTGGTGCCGGCCGATATCGACACGGCGTGGAAGACGCTGCAGGACATCGAGTTCCTCGCACCGTGCGTCCCCGGCGCGACCCTCACCAAGAACGACGGCGAGAACTTCGAGGGCAACGTCAAGGTCAAGCTCGGCCCGGTGGCCATGACCTATGGCGGCAGCGCCCGGTTCGTCTCGCGCGACGAGGCGACCCACACCGCAGTCATCGAGGGCTCGGGCAAGGAGTCCAAGGGAACCGGTACGGCGAAGGGCCTCGTCACCGCGACGCTCGTGGCCGAGGGCCCCGACCGCACCCGCTGCGACGTCGTCACCGAGCTGACCATCACCGGCAAGGCCGCGCAGTTCGGCCGCGGCGTCATGCAGGACGTCGCCGCGAAGATCATCGACCAGTTCTCCAACAACCTCGCCGCACAGATGGCCGCCCAGGCCAACCCTCAGGCGGCCGAGGAGGCGGCTCCGGCCGCAGCCGCGGCGTCCGGCACGGCCTCGGCCAACGGCACAGCCGCCCCGGCCGCTGCCACGTCCACGGCTACCGCTCCCCCGCCGCAGTTCCACCGCGACGAGGCCATCGACCTGCTCGGCACCGCCGGCTCGCCCGTGCTCAAGCGGGCCATCCCGGCCGCCATCGCCGCGCTCGTGGTCGTCGGCGTCATCGTCTGGATCGTCCGCCGCAAGTAGCGGCCGACCAGCCCGCAGTCCCCCGGGCCGCGCGAGAGCGCGGCCCGGCACGCGGCCGCAGCCCGATCCGGCCGCACCGAACGAAGGAACCTGCACCACGACCCGTTGAGCTCGACCCGACCGTGAGGTGGCGGAATGCAGACCCCAGCACCCGTCGACTACGCGAAGGCCACGTCGGTGGCCCACGCGATCGAGCTGCTCCAGCAGCTCGGCGACGAATCCCGACCGATCGCCGGAGGCCACAGCCTCCTGCCGATGATGAAGCTCCGGCTCGCGGCGCCTGAGGCGCTCGTCGACCTCAACGACATCCCAGAGCTGCAGGGCGTGAGGGTCGAGGGCGACCACATCGTCGTCGGCGCCATGACCAAGCACCGCGACATCCTCGACTCGGCGATCCTCGCCGAGCACTACCCGATCTTCCGCGAGGCGGAGCGGGTCATCGCCGACCCCATCGTCCGCAACCGCGGCACGATCGGCGGCTCCGCGTGCCAGGCCGACCCCGCCGCCGACCTCTCCGCCGTCGGGTCCGCGCTGCGCGGAACCGCAGTCATCCAGGGCCCGGGCGGCACCCGCGAGGTCCCGCTGCGCGAGTTCCACGACGGCCCGTACATGACGGTGCTCGAGCCCGCCGAGGTGCTCGTCGCCCTCAAGTACCCGATCCGTCCGGGCGCGGGCAGCGCCTACGAGAAGGTCGAGCGCCGCCACGGCGACTGGGGCGTCGCGACCGCCGGCGTCTTCGTCGTCGTCCGCGACGGCGTCGTCGCCGACTGCGGCATCGGCAACGCCGCCGTGGGCGCCGAGCACTACTGCTCCCCCGGCGCCGAGGCCGCCCTCATGGGGCAGCCCGCCACCGAGGAGAGCTTCGCCGCCGCCGCGAAGGTCGCCGGCGAGGAGTGCAACCCCTCCGCCGACCAGCGCGGGCCCGTCGACTACAAGCGCCACCTCGCCACCGAGCTCACACTCCGCGCGCTCCGTCGCGCCGCCGCCGCGTCCCAGGGAGCATGACCATGCAGGTGACCGTCACCGTCAACGGCCAGGAGGTCACGCGCGACGTCGAGCCGCGCACCCTCCTCGTCCACTTCATCCGCGACGACCTGCTCATGCGGGGCACGCACTGGGGGTGCGACACCTCCAACTGCGGCGCCTGCACCGTGTGGGTCGACGACGAGCCCGTGAAGAGCTGCACGTACCTCGCCGTCCAGGCCGACGGAAAGAGCATCACCACCGTCGAGGGCCTGGAGAAGAACGGCGAGCTCGACCCGATCCAGAAGGGCTTCATGGAGTGCCACGGGCTCCAGTGCGGCTACTGCACGCCCGGCATGATGATGGTCGGCCGCGCGCTGCTCGATAAGAACCCCAACCCCTCCGAGGACGAGATCCGCGAGGGCATCAGCGGCAACATCTGCCGCTGCACCGGCTACAAGAACATCGTCGCCGCCATCCAGTGGGCGGCCGAGCACCCCGTCAGCACCGAGGCAAGCGAGGTGACCGCGTGACCGCCGTCGAGGACACCCCCTCCGTCCCGCTCTCCCCCGCGGGCAACCCCATCGGCTTCGGCCGCATGCCGCGCAAGGAGGATGTCCGGTTCCTCCGCGGGCAGGGCAACTACGTCGACGACCTGAACCTGCCCGGCATGCTCCACGGCGCCGTGCTGCGCAGCCCGTTCGCGCACGCGCGCATCAACTCGATCGACACCTCCGCCGCCGAGGCGCTGCCCGGCGTCAAGGCCGTCATCACCGGCGAGACCCTCGCCGGCCTCGGCCTCGCGTGGATGCCGACGCTGTCGTACGACACCCAGGCCGTGCTGGCCACCGACAAGGTGCGCTTCCAGGGCCAGGAGGTCGCGTTCGTCATCGCCGAGAGCCGCTACATCGCGCGCGACGCGCTCGAGCTCATCGACGTCGACTACGACCCGCTGCCCGCCGTGTACGACGCGAAGAAGGCGCTCGACCCCGACGCGCCGGTGATCCGCGACGACAAGGAGGGCAAGACCGACAACCACATCTACGACTGGGAGGCCGGCGACAAGGACAAGACCGAGGCCGCGTTCGCCGCAGCCGACGTCGTCGTCACCGAGGACATCCTCTACCCGCGCGTGCACCCGGCGCCGATGGAGACGTGCGGCTCGGTCGCGCACATGGACCCGGTCACCGGCAAGCTCACGCTCTGGACCACCACGCAGGCGCCGCACGCGCACCGCACGGTGTACGCGCTCGTCGCCGGCCTGCCGGAGCAGAAGATCCAGGTCATCAGCCCCGACATCGGCGGCGGCTTCGGCAACAAGGTGCCGATCTACCCCGGCTACGTGCTCTCGATCGTGGGCTCCATCGTCACCGGCAAGCCGGTGAAGTGGATGGAGGACCGCAGCGAGAACCTGATGTCGACCGGCTTCGCCCGCGACTACCACATGAAGGCGTCGATCGCCTCGACCAAGGACGGCAAGATCCTCGCTGTCAAGGTCGACGTCCTGGCCGACCACGGCGCCTTCAACGGCACCGCGCAGCCGACCAAGTACCCGGCCGGCTTCTTCCACATCTTCACCGGCTCGTACGACTACCCCGCGGCCTACTGCAACGTGAAGGCGGTCTACACGAACAAGGCACCGGGCGGCGTCGCCTACGCCTGCTCGTTCCGCATCACCGAGGCGGCCTACGTCATCGAGCGCATCGTCGACTGCCTCGCTGCCGAGCTGAAGATGGACCCCGCCGAGCTGCGGCTGAAGAACCTGCTCAAGCCCGAGCAGTTCCCGTACACCACGCCCACCGGCTGGGAGTACGACTCCGGCGACTACGAGAAGACCATGCGCGTCGCCATGGACATGGCGGGCTACGAGGAGCTGCGCAAGGAGCAGGCCGAGAAGCGCGCCCGCGGCGAGTACATGGGCATCGGCATCTCGTTCTTCACCGAGGGCGTGGGCGCAGGCCCCCGCAAGCACATGGACATCCTCGGCCTCGGCATGGCCGACGGCTGCGACCTCCGCGTGCACCCCACCGGCAAGGCACAGGTGCGGCTCTCGGTGCAGACCCAGGGGCAGGGCCACGAGACGACGTTCGCTCAGATCGTCGCCCACGAGCTCGGCATCCCGCCGGAGGACATCGAGGTCATCCACGGCGACACCGACAACACGCCGTTCGGCCTGGGCACCTACGGGTCCCGGTCGACGCCGGTGTCGGGCGCGGCCGCGGCGCTGGTCGCGCGCAAGGTGCGCGACAAGGCCCGGCTGATCGCAGCCGCCGCGCTCGAGTGCGCGCCTGACGACCTCGAGTGGGAGCTCGGCCGCTGGTACGTCAAGGGCGACCCGTCGCGCGGGCGCACCATCCAGGAGATCGCGATGGACGCCCACGGGCCGCTCGAGCTGCCCGACGGCGTCGAGGGCCACCTCGATGCTCAGGTCGTCTACAACCCGCCGAACCTCACCTACCCGTACGGCTGCTACATCTGCGTCGTCGACGTCGACCCGGGCACCGGGCAGGTCAAGGTCCGCCGGTTCATCGCCGTCGACGACTGCGGCCCGCGCATCAACCCGACGATCGTCGAGGGCCAGGTGCACGGCGGCCTCGCCGACGGCGTGGGCATGGCGCTCATGGAGCTCATCGCCTTCGACGAGGAGGGCAACAACCTCGGCGGGTCGTTCATGGACTACCTGCTGCCCACCTCGATGGAGTGCCCCGACTGGGAGCTCGGCGAGACGGTCACGCCGTCGCCGCACCACCCGATCGGCGCGAAGGGCGTGGGCGAGTCCGCCACGGTCGGCTCGCCGGCCGCGGTGGTCAACGCCGTCATCGACGCCATCTCGCCGTTCGGCGTCCGCCACGCCGACATGCCGCTGACGCCCGCCAACGTGTGGCGCGCGATCCAGGGCAGCCCCGTCCGCACCGACCTCGCGGTCTCGTAGGAGGACGCCATGATGACCACGCGAGCCCTGGACGAGCGGGCCGGAGACCTCCGGGCCCGGCGCATCCCGTTCGTCCAGGCTCGCGTGGTCCTGGCGGAGCGGCCCACCTCCGCCAAGCCCGGCGACGAGGCCGTCATCACGCCCGACGGCGTGATCGAGGGCTTCGTCGGCGGCCAGTGCGCCGAGTCGACCGTCCGCGCGCAGGCCCTGGCGCTGCTGCAGTCCGGCGACTCGATGCTGCTGCGCATCGCGCCCAACCCCGAGGCGGAGCAGTCGGGCAAGACGGTCGTGCACAACCCGTGCCTGTCCGGCGGCACGCTCGAGATCTTCCTCGAGCCGGTGCTGCCCCTCCCCCTCGTCGCCGTCCTCGGCGACTCCCCCATCGCCCGCGCGATGCTCGACGTCGCCAGCGCGCTCGGCTACGAGGCGTCGGCGTTCGAGGGCGTCGACCTCGCCGCCACCGACGCCGTCGTCGTCGCCACCCACGGCAAGCGCGAGGAGGAGACCCTCGAAGCCGCAGTGAAGGCCGGCGTCCCCTACATCGGCCTGGTCGCGAGCCCCAAGCGCGGCAAGGCCGTCGTCGAGTCGCTCGACCTCGACGACGAGCAGCGCGCCCGCATCCACTACCCCGCCGGCCTCGACATCGGCGCGCGCACGCCGCAGGAGATCGCGCTCTCGGTCTACGCGCAGATGGTCTCCGAGCGCCCGCGCGTGCCGCGGACCGCGCACGCCGGCACGCACCCGCCCGTCACCGAGCCCCCGGTCACGCGGCTCGGCATCATCTCGCTGGAGCCCGAGACCTCGATCGACCCGGTCTGCGGCATGACGGTGACCCACTCCCCCGACGGCCTGTTCGCCGACGTCGACGGCGAGCGCATCTGGTTCTGCTGCCCGGGCTGCCGGCGCAGCTACCTGAAGGACCCCGGGAAGTACCCTCGATCGTGACCCTCGCCGACCTCGTCCCGGACACCGCGACCCTCACCTCCCGCCTCGCCGACGCCGGCTACCTCGCCGACCCGGGCCTGGCGGCGTCGCTGTTCTGCGCCGTCCGCCTCCCCCAGCCGCTGCTGCTCGAGGGCGAGGCCGGCGTCGGCAAGACCCAGGCCGCCAAGTCGCTGGCCGAGGTGCTCGACACCCCGCTGCTGCGACTGCAGTGCTTCGAGGGCATCGACGCCTCCGAGGCGCTCTACGAGTGGAACTACCCGCGGCAGCTGCTCGGCATCCGGCTCGCGGAGGCACAGGGCAAGGACCTCGCCGAGGAGACGCTCTTCGACGAGCAGTACCTCGTGCGGCGGCCCCTCATGCAGGCCCTCGAGCACCCGGGACCGCGCCCGGCCGTGCTCCTCATCGACGAGGTCGACCGCGCCGACGAGGAGTTCGAGGCGTTCCTGTTCGAGCTCCTCGCGGAGTCGTCGGTGACGATCCCCGAGCTCGGCACCATCCGCGCGACGCACCCGCCCATCGTCATCCTCACGTCGAACCGCACGCGCGACCTCCACGACGCCCTCAAGCGCCGCTGCCTGTACCACTGGATCGACTACCCGCCGCTGGCGCAGGCCATCGCTATCGTGCGGGCCCGCGTGCCCGAGGCGAGCCAGGCGCTCGCCGAGCAGGTGGCCGGCGCCGTGCAGCGGCTGCGGTCGCTCGACGTCCAGAAGCCGCCGGGCGTGGCCGAGGCCATCGACTGGGTGCACTCGGCGCAGCTGCTGGGGATCAGCGAGCTCGACGAGGACACCGTCGACGTCACCCTCGGCTCGGTGCTGAAGTACCGCGAGGACCACGACGTCGCGCGCGCCGCCGGCCTGCGGTGGATCGCCGACCCCGCCCGCGCCATGCGCCAGGCGGTCGAGGACGCCGCCGACGCCGCGGGCTGAGGCCGCCATGCACCCCCGGCTCCCGGAGATCGCCGCGGCGTTCGGCCACGTGCTGCACGAGGCCGGCGTCCCCGTCACCCCCGAGCGCAGCGCCCGGTTCGCCCGCGCGATCGTGCTCGCCGACCCGCAGACCACCACCGAGCTCGCCGCCCTCGGGCGCACGACGCTGCTGAGCCACCGCGACCAGATCGAGGTGTTCGACCGCGTCTTCGCGCAGGTGTTCCGCGGCATCGTCGACTTCGCGGAGTTCCGCGGCGACACCGCGATGCCGCCGTCGGTCCGCACCGTGCCGCAGGACGACCGCACCGACTCCCGCTCGCAGCGCGAGGGCGAGTCGGCCGAGACCTCGCCGCGCGGGTCGAGCGGCATCCAGGGCGAGGGCGAGCAGCAGGAGCCCTCGGGCGACGACGAGCAGGTCGTGCTCGCCGCCGTCAGCGACGAGGAGCGCCTCGGCGCCAAGGCGTTCAGCGAGTGCACCGAGGAGGAGCTCGCGCTGCTGTCGGCCCTCGTCGCGCAGCTGCCGTTCCTGCCGCCGATGCGCCGCGCGCGGCGGCTGCGCCGTCATCCCTCGGGCGACCGGCTCGACGTCCGCGCCACCCTGCGCGCGTCGCACCGGACGTCGGGCGACCCCGTCCACCGCGTGCACCGCAAGGCCCGTCGGCGTCCGCGCCGCGTCGTGCTCATCGCCGACGTCTCCGGCTCGATGGAGCCCTACAGCCGCGTCTACCTGCACCTCATGCGCGGGGCCGTCGTGGCGCTCGGGTCGGAGGCGTTCGTCTTCGCGACGCGCCTCACCCGGCTCACCCGCCAGCTGCAGCACACCGACCCCGACGTCGCCTACCGCCGGGCCGCGGCCGCTGCACCCGACTGGAGCGGCGGCACGCGGATCGGCAACGCCCTCAAGGACTTCCTCGACAAGCACGGACGCCGCGGCCTGGCGCGCGGCTCGGTCGTCGTCATCGTGAGCGACGGCTGGGAGCTCGGCGACCCCGAGCTCGTCGGCCGGATGATGGAGCAGCTCTCCCGACTCGCGTTCCACATCGTGTGGGTCAACCCGCGCAAGGCCGCCCGGGGCTACCAGCCGCTCGTCGGCGGCATGGCTGCGGCGCTGCCCTACATCGACACGTTCGTCAGCGGGCACTCGATGCGGGCGCTCGAGCAGGTGCTGCAGGCCATCCACGACGCCGCCGACGACGGCCGCCGCATCGCGACGGTGCGCCCGCTCCCCGTCGTCGACGACACAGCAGCATCGGACAAGGCTGCATCGGGCACATCGCCGTCCGCAGCGGAGACCCCGCCCGCCGTCGCCGCCTCCACCCGCAGCCGCGACATCTTCCCCACCGGCTCCCTCATCAGCGGCAGCATGCAGGGCTGACTCGTACCCGCTTTGGATGGGTGAGCGACGGCTATCGACGTCGCTCACCCATCCAAAGCGGGTAGGTCAGGCGTCGAGGAGCTGGTGGCCGAGGGTGTCGGTGCCGGTGACGCCGGGCAGGATCGCGAAGACGGCGCTCCCGACGGGGATCGTCCAGCGGTTGAGCAGGTCGTTCTCGGCGAGACGCCGCTGCACGGGGACGAACTGCCGCTCGATGTCGGCGACGTACGCCGCGAACAGCAGCCCGGCGTCGTCGCTGCCGTCGTCGGCGGGCGAGTCGTCGTAGGAGTAGCCGCGGCGAAGCATCAGCTCGGAGGCGTCGCGGGCCCGCGCCTGGCGCACGTGGGCGAAGGCCGGCACCACCTCGAGGCCGTTCTCGTCCACTGCCGCAAGGTCGACGGCGTCCTTCTCGGCCCCGCCCGTGAGTGGCGCGCCGTCGTCGAGGCGCCGGCCGATCACGAGCTCGCGATCCGTTCGGCCGATCTGCTCCCAGTGGTCGCGGTCGAAGCGGATCCGGCGCAGCACGAGCATCGTGCCGCCGGCGAGCCAGCCCTCCGCCGACCACACGGCTCCCTCCAGCGCCTCGCCCGTGGGGTTGGCGCTGCCGTCGACCTGGCCGAGCAGGTTGCGCGCCGTCGTCCCGTCGGGCACCGAGCCGCGGGCCCGGCCGAACCCGCGCTGCACCCAGCGCACCGAGGCGAACGACCGAGCATCGCGGACGAGCACCCGCATCGCATGCGACACCGTCACCACGTCGTCGGAGCCGATCTGCAGCAGCAGGTCGCCGCCGCTCCAGCGCTCCTCGAGCCGGTCGATCCGCTCGAACGCCGGCAGCGGCGCCAGCGACGCCGGACGTGCAGCAGCGAGGCCCGCCTTCGTGAACAGCTCGGGCCCGACGCCCACGGTCACGGTGAGCCGGGCGGGCACCTCGGCCAGCTCCCGCTCCTGGTCAGCGAGCGGCGCACGGCCCGACGTCAGGCGCGCGATGTCATCGGTCCAGAGCACCATGAGCCGCCGCAGCGCCGCACGGTCGACCCCGTCGACGACGTCGAGGGACACGAACCAGGTGTGCGCCTGAGGCGGCGTCGTCACCCCTGCCTGGTGGAGCCCGGTCGCGGTCACCACGTCGCCACCGTGCAGGCCGCCCCCGCTCGAGGTGGCGGCGTCCTGGTCCTCGGCGGCGCACGAGGTGAGCGCGCCCGCGAGGGTGGCGCCGCCAGCGACGGCGGCGCCACCCAGCAGGAGCCGACGGCGGGAGAGCTTGCTCCCCCTGCTCGTCGTCATCTCAGCTGTCTCCTCACATGCCGGACATCGACATCGACGGCGACGGCTCGTAGCTCTCGTTGCCGCCGTCGAAGTCCTTGGCCACAGCCTCGACGGCGAGCGTGGAACCGTCGTCGAAGGTCAGCGTGAGCGACACCTTCTCGCCCGCAGTGATCGGGGCCGGGATGTCCATGAGCATGATGTGGTCGCCCCCGGGCTGCAGCGTCGCGCTGGCGCCGGCCTTGATCGGGATGCCGCCCTCCTTGGGCTGCATCACCATCTCGCCGTCCTTCATCGCCATCTCGTGCAGCTCCACCATGCCCGCGGCGGGCGTGGCGGCCTTGACCAGGACGAGGTCCTTGTCGGTGGTGTTCGTCAGCGTCATGAACGCTGCGGTCATGCCGGACTCCGCGGACTTGACCCACGGGTCGCCGGCGGTGACAGGGCCGCTCGAGGCCGTGGAGCCGGAGCCCGACGAACCGCAAGCGGCGAGTGCGAGGGCTGCGACCGCGGCGACCGCGGCGCGCAGCAGGGTACGGGTGGTCATGGTTCGTCCATTCGTCGTCGTGAGGACGGCGGCGTCGGACGACGCCGGCCGGTAGCGCGCACGCGCACCGGCCGCGGGGCACGAGGCCCGACGGCGGTACGCGTCAGCGCACCGGCGGGGCGTTGCTGCGGGAGACGACGACGTGCGGCGACGACGACGCCACCGGGACCGCGACGGCGGTCAGCGGCAGCGGCGGGATCGAGGGCAGCGTGATCCGGACGAGCCCGAGCAGGCGGCGTGCGGCGGACGCCGCGAGGGCCAGACCGCGCTCGACGGCGGCCAGCAGCAGCGCCGCGACCGCGACGGCCGCGACGTGGGCCAGCAGCATGCGGGCGCTCATCGGCGCATGCGCGTGGGCGGAGTGCTGGACGGCGACGCCGGACAGCCGCGGGTCGATGCCGGCCGTCGGACCGGCGGCGATCCAGGCGGCGCCGTGGACGACGACCTGGACGGCGGCCAGCGCCAGCAGCAGCCGCACGGGCGACCACGCGTGACGGGCCAGCGCGGCACCGATGCCCAGCGAGACCAGCACCGCGAGCGCGAGCGAGGCGCCCTCCGGGACCGAGCCCATGCCCGCGGCATGGCCGAGCCCGGACACCACGACCCCGACGAGGGCGAACACGCCGGCGCGCGCAGCACGCGCGCCCGCGGAACCGGTAGCCCTCGAGGTCACGCCCCGATGGTACGGCCCCGCTTTGGATGGGTGTGGCGTCGGTATAGCGACGCCACACCCATCCAAAGCGGGTACGTCAGCGGGAGGTGGTGGCGAGGACGTCGGCGGCGAACGCGTCGACGTCGTCCTCGGTGGTGCACCAGGCGGTCATCCAGCGGACCTGGTCGAGGCCCTCGTCCCAGACGTAGAAGGTGTGCCGCGTCTGCAGCTCGTCGATGTGCGCGCGGTCGAGGACGGCGAAGACGGCGTTGGCCTGGACCGGGTACGACACCGTGACGCCGGACGCGCCCTCGAGCGCGCCGGCGAGGCGCTGCGCCATCGCGTTGGCGTGCGAGGCGTTGCGCAGCCACAGCCCGTCGTCGAGCAGCGCGACGAGCTGCGCGGACACGTACCGCATCTTCGACGTCAGCTGCATCGACTGCTTGCGGAGGAACGGCAGCGACGCCGCGAGCTCGGGCCGCAGCACGACGACGGCCTCCGCCAGCATCGCGCCGTTCTTGGTGCCGCCGAACGACAGGACGTCGATGCCGCCGCCGGCCGCGAGCTCGCCGAGGCCGACGCCGAGCGTGGCGGCGGCGTTGGCGTAGCGGGCGCCGTCGACGTGCAGGTAGAGGCCGCGCTCGTGCGCCCAGTCGGAGACCGCCCGCATCTCCTCGACCGTGTACGCCGTGCCGAGCTCGGTGGTCTCGGTGAGGGAGACGACGCGCGCCTGGACGTGGTGCTGGTCGCCGATCCCCCACACCGCGCGCTCGAGATGCTCGACGGTCAGCTTGCCATCGGGCGTCGGGACGTCGACCAGCTTGGCGCCGGAGATCCGCTCGGGGGCGCCGCACTCGTCGACGTTGATGTGCGCGGTCTGCGTGCAGACCACCGCCTCCCACGGGCGGAGCATCGCCTGCAGCCCGACGACGTTGGCGCCCGTGCCGTTGAAGACCGGGAAGACCTCCGCGTGGTCGCCGAACTCCTGGCGGAACAGCGCGACGGCCTTCTCGGTCACGGCGTCGTCGCCGTAGGCCGTGGCCCAGCCGGCGTCGGCCTCGGCGATGGCGGCGAGCACGTCGGGGTGCACGCGGGCGTGGTTGTCGCTGCCGAAGCTGGCACCGGTCACGGGGTCCTCCTAGGTCCGGCGCACATCCTCGCGCGGCACGACGGCGTCCGCGCGACGGCCCCGGCTAGAGGCGCACGTACCCGTCGAACCCGAGCCGGCCGCGCGAGCCGCTGCTGGCGTTGATCACGGTGATGACGTGGGGCCCAGCTGTCGGGAAGGTCCACGCCCAGGCGACGCGGGTGCTCGTGGTGGCGGCGCGGAGGTTGATCGACGAGTACTTCTTGCCGTCGACGTAGATGACCGCCCAGCCGTTGCGCGGGCCGCGCTGCAGGAGCAGGCCGACCGACTTGGCGGTGACGGAGATCCGGACCTTGCCGCCCTTGTAGTAGGTGCGGTGGAACGAGCCGCCGAGCGTGGCCGACGAGTAGGCCTTCTTCATCGACGCCGAGTAGCGGATGTTGGCCGACGCGGCGTCGGTCCGGTAGATGCCGGTGGTGCGCCCGACCGTCGTCACGGCGGTGCCGCTGGTCGCGACCTCCGTGGCGCGGTAGGCCCACGCGGCACCGGGCACCGTGGCCCGGCCAGTACGGACCGACGACGCCCAGTGCGACGACGACCCGTCCTCGGCGGTGACCTTCCACGTCCACTTCACCGGCACGACCGGGCCGGACGACGTCCGGGTGACGGCGCCGGCGCGCAGCGAGGCGGACGGGACGGTGAGCGACGGCATGGGCGGCGGCACGTAGCGCGGGTCGGTGGTCGCAGCGCCGTTGCGGTACTCCACGACCGCACCCGTCGGGCTGGTGGAGATCACCCGAAGGCCGAGGGCGCCGCCGGCCAGGTCGACCCAGGTGCCGATGGGCAGAGTCGGGTAGAGCTGGCCGAACGAGGAGTCCGACGTCGACGGGTCGCCGTCGAGGAGGTAGCTCTCGCGGGCGGTGAAGCCCGACACCGCCGGGTCCCACTCCTTGCGGACCGTGACGCCGGTGGAGCCCCAGCCGGCGAGGCCGGACATCCACGAGTCGCGGCCCGTGGGCTGGCGGTACTCGACGACGTAGCGGTCGGCCCCGGAGGCCAGGGTGATCGCGCGCAGCCCGGTCTTGGACGCGAGCGGCGACAGCGTGGCCTGCCCGTTGTCGCTGGGCGAGATCTGCGAGCCGCCGGTGAGCAGCCCGAGGTAGCGCAGGTGCGAGGCGTTGAGGAAGCCCTGGTTCTGCCACGACACGGCCATGATGTCGTTGGTGTCGGTGTACGACCGCTTCGCGCAGCGCGTGGAGTCGCCGTCCATCACCCGCGAACCGCCGTAGGTGCAGTCGAGGGTGTTGGAGTGCCCGAGGCTGAGGTTGTGGCCGAGCTCGTGGCCGAGGACGCCGACGGTGTTGTAGCCGTTCGACCACACCAGCCCGCCGCTCGACAGGTCCGAGCCGATGGTGCCGAGGCCGGCGATACCGCCGCAGTCCGCGAGCGTCCGGAAGTACACGAGCAGATGCTTGCCCGCGCCCTCGGTGAAGCCGGTCTTGGACTTCACCTCGTTCCAGAAGTCGAACGACGTCCCGACGCTGCCGCTGACGCACGGCGTCGTGGTCGTCTCGACGACCGACGGGTACGCCGTCGCGGTGAACGAGACGGCACCGCCGGTCACGTCGGTCCAGTACGTGTCGACTCCGCCGTTGATCGTGGCAGCGACGTCCGAGGCGCTCACCGACGAGGCGGCGCCGTTGGACGGCGTCGCGACGACGACGAGCACGGAGTGCGGCGCCGCGGCAGCGGCGGTCTGGCCGGCCGCCGCAGTGCCGGACCCGGTGTCGGTGAGGCCGGCCGACGGCTCGGCGACGACGTCGACGGCAGCGACCGAGGCCCCCGCCTCGGGGTCCTTCGCCGGGGTTCCGACGCCGGTGGGCTCGACGCCCGCGGCCGAGACGCGGAACGTGCGGGACGGGCGCAGCGAGACGCGGACCGTGGCGCCGTCGCGGACGTGGTCGAGAGCCGACGTCGGCACCTGGACCGCGCCCGACCGGGTGCGCACGAAGGTGAGCTCGTCGTGGTCGCCCTCGTCGTGGTCGCCCTCGTCGTGGTCGGCCTCGGCATGGTCCTCGCCGGCGTGCGCAGCCCCGAAGTCGTCGACGGCGAACCGCTCGACGGTGCCGCTGAGCACCAGGTCCGATCCCGGCATCGCGGCCGACGCGGGCAGCGATCCTGCGGCCAGGCCCACGGCGACCGAGGCCGCCGCCACCACCGCCAGGCGGGCGCGCGCAGGCACACGGCCGCGAAGGCCCGCAAGGCCCTTGGGCGGCCGGGTGCGCGTCATGGTCATCTCTTCGGAGCAACCAGCGGGGCACCGACTGCTCCACCCGGGTGATGCGCGCCGCGCAGGGTGGCCGGGTGGAGGCTCGCCTAAGGTGTGGCCATGGCATCCAGCGAGACCGTCCGCAGCCAGGACCGCATCGTGTGGGTCGACTGCGAGATGACCGGTCTCGACCTCGGCTCCGACGCCCTCGTCGAGGTCGCCTGCGTGGTCACCGACGCCGAGCTGCGCGAGCTCGACGGCGGCGTCACCGTCGTGATCCGCCCGCCCGACCAGCCGTTCGCCGACATGCCCGACGTCGTCCGGCAGATGCACACGGCGTCCGGCCTGATCGAGGAGATCCCGAACGGCACCACCGTGGCCGAAGCCGAGCGGATCGTGCTCGACTACGTGAAGTCGCACGTGCCCGAGTCGCGCAAGGCGCCGCTGGCGGGCTCGAGCGTCTACGTCGACCGCGGCTTCCTCGCCCGCGACATGCCCGAGCTCGACGCCTACCTGCACTACCGGCTCATCGACGTCTCCTCGGTCAAGGAGCTCGTGCGGCGCTGGTACCCCCGGGTCTACTTCAACGCCCCCGCGAAGGTCGGCAACCACCGCGCCCTGGCCGACGCCCGCGAGAGCATCGCCGAGCTGCGCTACTACCGCGACGCCGTCCTGGTGCCCCAGCCCGGCCCCGGCACCGACGCCGCCCGCGACATCGCGGCCCGCCACGTCCTGGCCCCGTTCGACGACGGCGCCGAGGCGGCCCCCGAGGCCTGACCCGCGTCCCTGGCCCTGCCCTCTCGGGCCGGGCGCCGCGGGACGGGCGCCTCAGGAACGCGATTTCAGGAGCACCCGGCCGGGCCGGTATGCTCCTCCCCGGCCGTCCGCCCCGGTGGACCGGCCATGGTGGGTGTAGCTCAGCTGGTAGAGCACCTGGTTGTGGTCCAGGTGGTCGCGGGTTCAAGTCCCGTCACTCACCCCATATGGCGAAGGCCGGGTCCCCGTTCTTGGGACTCGGCCTTCGCCATATCCGGCTGAGCCTCCGGACTTGGGAGGAGCCCCGCGCCGCGCAGCGGCCGCACAGCGACGGCTCCCGTCACTCACCCCACGCATGACTGAGGGCACCGGCACGCACTTCCGCCGGTGCCCTCAGTCATGCCTGGCGTGTCCCGCGGACTTGGGAGAAGCCGTTCGCCGCGCAGCGGCCCCACAGCGACGGCTCCCGTCACTCACCCCACGCATGACGAAGGGCCGGCGCTTGCGTCGGCCCTTCGTCATGCCTGGCGTGTCCCGAGGACTTGGGAGGAGCCCCTCCGCCGCGCAGCGGCCCGACGGCGACGGCTCCCGTCGCTCAGGGTCCGGGGGTGGCCGGCTGGACGGAGGCCACCGCCTCGTCGACGGTGGCGAACACCGTCTGCAGGACGTCGTCGTCCTCGCCCGCGCGACGCAGGACATCGCGCACCTGCCCGATGGCGTGGGCCACCAGCAGGACGATGCCGCGGCGGCGCAGCTCGTCGGCGAGCGCGATGAGCATCTCGGTCGCGGAGACATCGATGGCCGGCGTCGTCTCCGCGTCGATGACCACGGCCATCGTGGACGGCGTGAGCTGCCGACGGATCTCGCGGCGGACGTGGTCGGCGTTGGCGAAGAACAGGCCGGACTCCACCCGCACCACGAGGACGTCGTCGCGCGCCAGCAGGTCCGGGTGGGCGCTCCGGCTGAGCCAGCGTCCGCCGTCGCCGGAGCCGTCCGCGGCCCGGACCAGAGTCGTCACCTGCGGGCGCGAGGCACGGTAGATGAGGAGCATCAACGAGACGCCGATGCCGATGAACAGCCCGGGCAGGATGTCGAAGACGAGGACGCCGAGCAGGGCGGCGAGCGCGGCGATGAAGTCGGCACGTGCGGCCCAGCCGTAGATGCCGCCGAGGCGCCCGGTCCAGACCCGGTACAGGCGCACGAGCGACGGGACGTTCACCAGCTCGATGACGGCGGCGATCACGACCGCGGCGAGGGTCGCCTCGGGCAGGTTCTCGAACAGCCCGGTCAGGAACAGCAGCGTCACCACGACCAGCACGGCCACGGTGACGCCCGACACCTGGCTGCGCGCACCCGCCGACGCGTTCACGGCCGTCTTCGACAGGCTCCCGTTGACCACCATGCCGGAGGCGAGTCCGGACCCGATGTTGGCCGCGCCGAGTGCGATGAGCTCCTGGTCGGGGTCGATGTCGCCGTCGTCGGGGCCGGCGAACGCCTTGGCCGCGGCCAGCCCCTCGGCGAAGGCGATGATCAGCACGCCCGCGGCGGAGGCCACGAGCATGAGGTAGTCCGACACCTCACGCTCCTGCGGCAGGCCGAGCGACGGCAGCCCCGCATCGATGGGTCCCACGATGGCCACCCCTCGGGCCACCAGGTCGAGCAGCGGCACAGCCGCAATGCCGAGCAGGACTGCGACGAGCGATCCCGGCACGCGCGGCTGCCACCGACGCAGACCGAGGACGAGGCCCAGGCAGGCCACGCCCAGGACGAGCGTCGCGACGTTGGCGCTGCTCAGCTCCCCCAGCAGGCCGGCGATCTGCTGGAAGAAGTTGCCGCTGCTCTTCTCGACCCCGACGAGCTCCGGCAGCTGGCCGGCGATGATCGTCAGCGCCAGGCCGACGATGAACCCCTTGAGCACCGGCTCGGAGATGAACGAGGCGAGGAAGCCGAAGCGCAGCACTCCCGCCAGCAGCGCCAGCAGACCGGTGACGATCGCGAGGGTGGCGGTGAGGGCGACGTAGTCGTCGGACCCCGCCAGCGCATAGGCCCCCACGATGCTGGCCGACAGCGCGGCCGTGGCCGACATCGTGGCCACGACCATCTGCCGCGACGACCCGAGCAGCGCGTAGAGCAGCAGCGCCGGTACCGCCGCGTACAGACCCACGACCGGCGGGACCCCCGCGATGGTGGCGTACGCCAGCGACTCGGGCACGAGCACGGCCCACACGGTGAGGCCCGCCAGCGCGTCCGAGCGGATCCCCGCGCGCTGGAATCCGCGGAACGACGGGAGCACGGACGACCGCAGCGTGGTCACGGCGCATCGCCGCCCCTCGACGACGCCGGGCCCGCGCCGGCGGGGTGGCTCGCGCCGTAGGCGGCCAGGGCACCGTCGAGCGTGGGCGGGAACCGGTCGTCGTCGGCGAGGTGCTCGAGCCCGAAGCTGCGCAGCTTCGCCACGACCGGCCCCTTCATCTCGGCCAGCACGAGGCGGGTGCCGTCGCGGTCGAGGGCGTCGACGAGGTGGTCGAGCATGTCGCCCGCAGTGGTGTCGACGTCGCTGATCGACTCCGCCGCGACGACGATCCAGTGCGGCCGCGGATCGGCGTCGGCGAGGCGCCGGACGTCGTCGCGGAAGGTCGCCGCATTCGCGAAGATCAGCGGCGCGTCGAACCGGTACACGGGGCAGCGCGGCAGCACGGCGGCAGCGGGGTGGGTCTCGACGTCGTGGAGCCCGGCCAGCCCCTCGGTGGTGCCCAGCACCGTGCGGTGCGGCATCCAGATGCGCCGGAACACGTCGCCGATCGAGATGAGGATCGCGATGAGGATGCCCGGGAGCACGCCGAGCAGGGCGACGCCGAGGAAGGCGATGACGGACACGAGGAAGTCGGCAGGGCGCTGACGGCGCAGGCGCAGCATGCCGCGCACGTCGACGAGCGACAGCGACGCCGCGATGACGAGCGCTGCCAGCGTGGGGTTGGGCAGGTCGGCGAGCAGGGCCGGGAACGCCACCAGCATCACAGCGATGGCGAGCGCCCCGGTCACCCCGGCCAGCTGCGTGCGGGCACCGGACTGCTCGGCGACCGCGGTGCGGGATCCGCTCGTGCTCACCGGGAAGCCCTGGAACAGGCCGGCGGCGATGTTGGCCGCGCCGATGCCCAGCATCTCGCGGTTTCCGTCGACCGTCTCGCCGCGGCGCTCGGCGAACGACGTCGCGGTCGAGATCGTGTCGGCGAGAGCCACCAGCGAGATGCCCACGGCGCCGGCGAGGAGGAGGCCGAGATCGGACAGACCCACGATCGGCAGCGTGAAACTCGGCAGGCCCTGCGGCAGGGCGCCGACGACGGACACGCCGCGGCCCTCCAGATCGAGGAGCAGGCTGAGCAGGATGGCTGCGACGACGGCGACCAGGACGGCCGGGAGCTTCGGCACCGTGCGGGCCAGCACGAGGATGAGCCCCAGCGAGAGCAGGCCGATGGCGGCAGACGCGGCGACGACCTCGCCTCCCGCGATCCCCTGGACGACGGCGACGCACTCCCCGAGGAACGTGTCGGCGTCGACGGAGAAGCCGAGCAGCTTCGGGATCTGGCCGACGAGGATCGTCAGCGCCAGGCCGTTCATGTAGCCGATGACGGTCGGCTTCGACAGCAGCTGGGCGACGAACCCCAGGCGGCCGGCCGCCGCGCCGAGCATGAGCAGTCCGACGAGGATCGCCAGGGCCGACGCCAGCAGGACGGCCCGCGCCGGGTCCCCGTCCGCGCCCATGAGCGGCAGGATCGTCGCAGCGATCATCGGGCCGAGCGAGCTGTCCGGCCCGAGGACGAGCACCTTCGACGGGCCGAGCAGCGCGTAGCCGAGGAGGCAGAGGACCGATGTGTAGAGCCCGGTGACGGGCGGCAGGCCGGCGAGCTCGGCATAGGCCATCCCCTGCGGGACCAGCAGCGCGGTGAGCACGAGGCCGGCGAGCACGTCCTTGCCCAGCCACGAGCGGCGGTACGGCCGAAGCGTCGGCGCGACGGCGGCGAGGGCCGCGGCCGCACGGCCTCCGAGGTCGAGGTGGAGCGCCATCGCCGCCTCAGCTCGTGATGAGCTCAGTGGTCGGCCGCCGGGAGCCCGCGCACCCCAGCTCGGTCAGGTCGTCGATCTCGGCAGTCACGTCGGATCGCCTCCTCAGGCGCTCCCAGCATCTCCGCGGGGCTGCCGCCTGCGATTCGCACGGATCGTGTGAATCCTCGGGGCGGCTCCACGGGCAGCGCCGTCGGTCAGCGGACGGCGCTGCGGACGTGGCACGATCACGATGTGGCAGCCATCCGGGGAGGGGCGGTCGCGACGCCGGTGCTCGTACCGGACGCCGCGCCTGTCCGCATCCTCCGTACCCGGCTCCTCGACCCCGTGCTCACCGCTCCTCCCCACGTCACCGTCGTGGTGATGAGCGGTCCCGCGGGCAGCGGCAAGTCGGCGCTGGCGCGGCAGCTGCGCGATGCGGATCCCCGGCGCAACGCCGTCCTGCCGCTCGCCGTGCACAGCGATGATCCTGTGGCGCTCACGCTGCAGCTCCTCGACGCTTTCGCCGGGCTCGGAGCGTCGGCCGAGCCGTTGCGGACCGGTCTCACTGCCGAGGAGCCCGCCTACTCCGCGATCGTGCTGCCCGCGCTCGAGCGGCTGGCCGCGTCCGCAGGAGCGGCGGCTCCGTACCTCCTCGTCGTGGACGACCTGCACCTGGTTGGCGACCCACGCTGCCTCGAGCTGCTGCGCGTGCTCGCCAGCGCCGTCCCGTCAGGCTCTCTGCTCGTGCTTCTCACCCGCGACGAGCCGCCGACGTGGCTGTCGCGGCTCCGCGCGGACGGCCGCCTGATGGACATCGACCCGAGCGCGCTCGCCTTCTCGGTCCCCGAGGCGGAGGAGCTCTTCCACCACCTGCACCTGAGCCCGTCCCGGGCCTCGATCGAGCGGCTCGTGGAGCAGACCGAGGGCTGGGCCGTCGGCGTGTGCCTCACGGCCCTCGCCTCGGCACGCACCGGCGACGACCTGGCCGACAGCACCGGGACTCCCAGCAGCCGCACGCACATCGGCGACTACGTCCGCTCGCAGGTGCTCGACCCGCTCGAGCCGCAGGACCGCCAGTTCCTCGTACGGACCAGCGTCCTCGACCAGCTGGCTCCGGCCGCCTGCGACGCCGTGCTCGAACGGCACGACTCAGCGTCCGTCCTCCCGCGGCTGCACCGCCACAACCTGCTCGTGCTGCGGCTCGACGGCGAGGACGCCTACCGCTGCCACCACCTCCTCGGCGAGCAGCTCGCCGCCGAGCTGGCGGCGCAGGATCCGGCTCTGCCCGCCCTCCTGCACTCCCGCGCGGCCCGCTGGGCGGACTCGCAGGGCGATCTCGACGGCGCCGTCCGCCATGCCAAGCAGGCTCACGACCTGCCCCTGGTCGCCGAGCTGATCTGGTCGGGCATCGAGAGCTGCCTGGGCTCAGGCCGCCCCGACCGCCTGCGCAGCTGGCTGGGCAGCCTCACCGATCGCGACCTCGCCGCCGAGCGCTGGTTGTCGCTCGCGGCGGCGTGGTCGGCAGAGCAGCTCGGCGACGTCGACCGGATGCGCCGCTGGCTGCTGGTGGCGCAGAAGCACGCCGGGCGCGACTGGCGCGAACACATGCAGGACGACGAGTTCGCAGCGTCGGTCGCGCTCCTGGTCGGCGTCGTCGGCGAGACGGGGCTCGAGGACTCTGTGACGCTGTGCCGGGCGGCGACGCAGGGGCTGCCCGCGGACTCCGGCTTCCGTGCGGCGGCGGCGTTCATCTCCGGCGTCTGTCTCACGCTCCTACGCCGACCGGTCGAGGCCGAGGCGAGCCTGCGCGAGGCCGAGCAGCTCGCCCGCGCGCTGCATGTCCCGCTCGTCCAGGCAGACGCGCTCTCGTGGCAGGGGCTCATGGCCGTAGCCGGCGGCGACCACCCCCGGGGCATCGATCTCATAGCGCAGGCATCGAGCCTGGTCGAGCTCTACCGGCTGGACCGGATGGTGACGTCGGCGCTCTCGCTCACAGCGTTGGCACTGCTGCAGGCCATGCGGCACGACCCGGAGGCCGCCTCGACGCTCGGCCGCGCGCGTCGGCTCACCGTGACGATCCACGGGGTGGGGCCGTGGCTGGCGGTGTGCGGCCCGATCTTCCAGGCGCGCGCTGCGCTCCTCCTCGGCGACACCGCGCTGACGCGCCTCCTCATCGTCGAGGCGCGTGCGGCGATGTCGCCACGCCTCGCTCCCACGCTCGCAGCGGAGCTGCTCGCCGACACCGAGGCGCAGTTCCGCACCGTGTCGCGCTCCGGCGTGACCGGTGCGGCGCTCACCGCGGCGGAGATGCGCGTCCTCGAGTTCCTGCCGAGCCACCTGTCGTTCCCGCTCATCGGCGAGCACCTGCATCTGTCGCTCAACACCGTGAAGAGCCACGCCGCAGCGGTCTACCGCAAGCTCGGTGTGAACACCCGCGACGACGCCGTGGCTAGGGCGCGCGAGCTCGGCCTGGTCGAGGCCCTGCCTCTCGACTGAGCGTTCGCACGATCGGGGTGATGCCGCGTGAGCCCCGTGCCTGCTGTGCTCGGGGCAGGCAGGATCCGCCCCGTTGCACATGCGTTCTCGAGGGGGCTCGAGCAATGGCCGCCGTCGCCGTCCCGCGGGTGCTCCTCGGTTGGACAGCCGACGGCCTGACTCTCGACTCGGAGCGGCTGACGTTCATCCAGGTGGCTCGCGGCATGGAGTACGACGGCCGGACCCTGTCCCTCGTCGACCTGGCACCGACCATGGCCTACGTCGCCAGCACCGCGCCCGTCCAGCTCGGCCACCTGTCGACGGGCGCGTTCCTCGATCTGTGGATCGCCGACAGGCGCATCGGCGAAGGCCCCGTCGGCAGGCCGAGCGTGCTCTCGCTGGCCGACCCGACCCTCGCGCCCTTCGGCGAGTCCCTCCTCCTGCTCGACCAGCCGCAGATCCACGGCACCGGCCTGCGCTACACCGTGCGCATCGTCGACGGCATGCTGCCGCCGTCGTCCGGCTCGTGCCTGCTCTACGTCAACGCGGGCGACGACCGCGCGGACAAGGAGCACCGGCGATGACCGTGCTCTCAGTACCGGCGCGGACGCTGCCCGCCGGACCGCGCTTCTTCTCCTCCGCCGCGGACGAGCCGTACCGCCGACGGCCCACCGATCTGCTGCTCGCCCTGGCCGGTGCGCTCGTCGCTGTCTCGCTGGCGCTGCTCGCACCCGACGGGTCCGTCCTCGGCGCCGCGGTCCAGGAGGCGGCGGAGTCCGCACCGGGATCGCTCGCGTGGCTGTGGAGCGCGGGCTTCGGCCTGCTCCTGCTGTGGGCGGCCGTCATCGTCGGGGCCTCGGCGCTGCGCCGGTGGCGGCGCCGGCTCCTCGCGCACTACGCCGTCTCTGTCACGGCCTCCGTCGTGCTGCTCGCCGGCGCCGGCTGGGTCTCAGGCGCCAGCACGTCGGTGCTCGGCTCCCCCGCGCTGCTCTGGCTCGCAGCCGCGACATCGGTCGTGGTGACCGCCTCGCCGCATGTGGCCCGGCCCTTCCGCTGGGTCGGCCGGGCTCTGGTCTGGGCCGCTGCGGCGTCCGCACTGCTCCTCGGCGCAGCCTCGCCGTGGGGCGTGCTCACCGGGCTGGTCGTCGGGATGACGGCCGGGGCTCTCACCCACCTCGCCTTCGGCTCGCCCGGCGGCCACCCCACCGCAGCCGGCGTCGCGGCCGCGCTGGCCGACCTCGGCCTCGATGTCCTCGAGGTGCGCGACGCCCCCGCGCAGGTTCCCGGTATGGCCCTCTATGCAGCGCGGACCGCGGACGACGACGCGCTGGTCGTGACCGTCTTCGGGCGGGACGCCTGGGACGGCCAGGTGGTCACGTCGGTCTGGACGGCGCTGTGGCGCCGGGGCGAGCGGCCGCACCTCGGGCGCGGCCGCCACGCCCTGGTCGAGCACGAGGCGCTCGCCACGGTCCTGGCAGAGCGTGCCGGCGTTCCCGTGCAGCCGGTTGTAGCGGTGGGGCGGTCCGCGGACGGCGACGCCGTGCTCGTCACGCGGGCGCGGGGACGGACGCTGGCCGCATCCGACGCGGCTGACGTCGACGACCACGTGCTGCGCGCGCTGTGGCGCGCAGTGGTGGCGATGCACGCGGTCGGCATGGCGCACGGGCGCATCGACGGCGACCGGCTCGTCGTCGATCCTGGCGGCGGCGTCGCGCTCGCCGACCTCGGCGAGGCCGAGATCACGGCGTCCCCGGCAGCGGCGCTCATCGACCGCGCGCGCCTGCTCGTGGCCACCGCGCTCGTCGTCGGCCCCGAGCGCGCCGTCGCCGCAGCCGTCGCCGTCCTCGGGCCGGCCGAGCTGGCCGAGTTCCTCCCCTACCTGCAGCCGCCGGTGCTCGCGAAGTCGGCCAGGCGGCGCTTGCACGCCTGCGACTGGAATCTGCCCGACCTCGTCGCCGCGGCCGCGGCCACTGCGGGTGTCGAGGCGCCGGAGCCGATGCCGGTGCAGCGCGTGACTCCCCGGTCGCTGGTGATCGCGACCCTGCTGACGCTGTTCGCGTGGGCCATCATCAGCTGGCTGGTCGGGCTCGACCTGGCCGCGATCTGGGCCGAGCTGCAGTCGGCCGACTGGGCCGTGCTGTGCGTGGCGCTGGTGGTCGCTCCGACCATCCCGCTGGCCCAGGCGGTCTCCACCCTCGGAGCCTCGACAGCGGCGCTGCGCTACGGGCCGGTCGCGCTCCTGCAGTACGCGATCCAGTTCATCTCCCTCACTCTGCCGTCCACCGCGGCGCGCGTGGGGCTCGAGGTGCGGTTCTTTCAGCGCTTCGGCATCGGCCCCGGCGCAGCAGTGTCGATGGGTGTGATCGACAGTGTCTCCGGCTTCGCCGTGCAGCTGGGGCTGCTCCTGGTCGTTCTCCTCACCGATCTCCCCGGGTTCACGACGAAGGTCCTGGGCGAGGAGGCGTCGACATCCACGGAGTCGAGTAGCGACCCGTCGCTGGTCGTGGTTTTCCTGCTGATCGGCGTCGTCGCCCTCGCCGTCGCGCTGCTGGTGCCTCGCAGCCGGCACTACGCGCTCGGGCGCCTGGCGGCCGCCCGCGCGTCGGTGCGGGATCAGCTCGTCGCCGCACGGGGATCGTTCGTGGTGCTGCGTCACCCGCGCAAGCTCGGGGAGATGCTCGGGGGCAACCTGGTGGCACAGCTGATCGAGGCCCTGGTGCTGGGCATCTGCCTGGCCGCGTTCGGCGAGGAGGCGGCGTTCTCGCAGCTCGTCCTCATCAACACGGTGGTGTGCCTGTTCGGCGGGCTGATGCCGGTGCCCGGCAACATCGGCGTCGCCGAGGCCGGCTACACCCTGGGGCTGCAGGCGATCGGCGTCCCCGCAGAGGTGGCTGTCTCGGTCGCCATCGCGTTCCGGCTCGTCACGTTCTACCTGCCCCCGATCTGGGGCGCGGCCTCGCTGCGCTGGCTGCAGCGCCACGCCTACGTCTGAGCCGGCGCGGGCTCGGCGCTGTCACCAGGACGGCGGAGCAGCACCATCGTGCTGAGCGCGAGCACCCAGAGCGGGAAGAGCAGCTGCGCCCACTCGGGCATCGGCGGCGTGAGCAGCAGCAGGATCCCGCACACGTAGCCGAGCGCAGCCGCCGGAGCCGGGAGGGTGCCGGCGCGCCGGCCCGCGGTGGAGACGGTGAGCGCGAAGACGGCCGCCATGCGCGCACCGAACTGGCCCAGCAGGGCTGCAGCCACGGTCCAGGACGCGGCCTGGGCGCCCTGCGGCAGCGGGGCCCCGGAGCCGAGGAGCGTGAGCAGCGCACTGAGCACCGCTGCCGCCGCGAAGAGCATGGCGACGAACAGCAGGCCCGATCCGAGGAACACGGTCTCGAAGAACCGATCGCCCAGACGCCCGAGTTCGGACCGCACGACGGCGACGAACCAGAGGAACGCGATCCCGGCGAAGGGGATGAGGGCCAGGGCGACGAGGACGCTGCTGCGGCGGCCCTCGTCGTCGGCCCACGTCCCCAGCTCGTCGACCGTGTGCGGCGCCACGGACTGCAGGAGCAGCAGCACCGCGGAGAGGATGAGGGCGAAGACCAGGCCGGCGACGGCGGCGGCCTTCGGCTGGCGCAGGGAGCGGGCGAGCGACGTGCGGTCCACGGCGGACCTCCTTCATCAGCGCCGGAGCAGCGGACGAGCCGGCCCGGCCCCTTCGGGGCACGGGCCGGCTGCGGTGCGTCCGGTCAGGCGAGCGCCTTGGCCTTGAGGGCGTCGAACTCCGCCTGGTCGATGGCGCCCTTCTCCAGCAGCGCATGCGCCTCGGCGATCTGCGCGGAGGGGTCGGACTTCGCAGCGACGCTGCGGATGTAGGCGTCCTGCGACTGCTGCGCGGCCTGGTACTGCGCCACGTCGCGCTGCGCCATGTCCTTGCCCTTGGCGATGACGTAGACCAGCATCGCGATGAGGGGGAGGAACAGCAGGAAGATCAGCCATCCCGCCTTCGCCCATCCGCTGCTCGCGTGGTCGCGGAAGACGTCCACGATGATGCGGAAGAGCATCATGAAGTAGATGACCATGAAGAACATGATCAGCAGCCACCAGAGCCAGTCGGCCAAGCTGTTCACAGCGAGCCCTCCTCAGGATCGATGGCGGATCGTGGTCGCTCCGTCCGCCGTGGGACGTCGTCCGCCATCGCCATCACACCGGCGAAGGGCACCTGGGCGCACCGCACGATCCGTGTGAAAACGCCGTCCGAGCGGGACTGGAGCCCGGCGCCCGGCGAAGAATCGAGCCATGACGGAGGTCGGAGTCCTCGACAGTTCTGCGAAGGGGCTCGAACCGGGCATCAGGCGCGTCGTCGCCATCGCGGTGGCGGCCTCGTCGATCGGCTGGTGGCCGGCCTTCACCATGGGCGTCTACGGCGTCATCTTCTTCGAGCAGCACCTCGCCCTGTGGGCTGCGGCGACGAGCGCGTTCGTGGCGTTGGAGATCGCCGGCGGCCGCCGGGTGCTGCGGCGGGTGTCGAACTACACCCTGCTGCTGCCGTCGCTGTGGCTGCTGCTCGTCTGGCTCCTGCCCGTCACGACGTCCACCACTCGCTACCTGCTGTTCTGGTTCGGCGTCATCGTCACCCTGCTGGGGATGCCCGCACTGTCGGCATTCCTCGTCCGGCTGCTCATCCCCGGGGCCGAGGACCTGCCGCGCCGGCACGCCGTCATCGCCATCGTGGCGGTCGCGACAGTCATGGCGGCGTCTTACGTGCTCGGGACGCAGCACCCGCACATGCTCAGCTGCGACGACTTCTCGATCAGCGGCAACTTCGCACCGGCGGACTGCAACCCGGGCGTCGCGACCACCGAGCGGTGAGGCGACTGGGGATCCGTGAGCCTGGGTGCGCCACGGCCTCGTGCGGCATCCGCGCACGGTGGGGGGAGGGCCCCAGGGCCGCGAGCGGAGCCGTCGGGCACGAGGTAGCCGGCGCGCCCGGGAGCGGGCCGCACTGTCGGAAGCGGTGCCTAGGTTGGGGTCACGAGCAACGACCTCTGGAGGCAGGACCATGGCGACACTCCCGGGCCGCGACCGCACCGCGCTCCTCGTGATCGATGTCCAGAACGGCGTCGTCGGCGGCGCCCACGACCGCGATGCCGTCGTCGGCCGGCTCTCCGGACTCGTCGCGCAGGCGCGCACCACGTCCACCGCCGTCGTGTGGATCCAGCACTCCGACGAGGGCCTCGTCCAGGGCAGCCCCGAGTGGGAGTACGTGCCCGAGCTGCGGCGGGCCGACGACGAGCCGCTCGTGCACAAGAACTACGGCGACTCCTTCGAGGCCACGGACCTCGAGGACGTCCTTGCCGGCCTCGACGTCAGCCGGGTCGTCGTCACGGGCGCGCAGACCGACGCCTGCATCCGCTCGACCATCCACGGCGCGTTCGCCCGCGGCTACGACGTCACCCTCGTCACCGACGCGCACACCACCGAGGACCTCACCGCGTACGGCGCGCCCGCGCCCGCCGACGTCATCGCCCACACCAACCTCTACTGGGGCTTCCAGTCCGCCCCCGGCCGCGAGGCCGCCTCCGTCCCCGCCGACCAGGTGACGTTCTAGGCCCGAGGGTCAGGCGACGAGGGCGAGGGTGCGCGGGGAGATCCGCAGGTCGATGCCCTGGCCCCAGGTGGCGACCAGCCGGTCCGACTCCACTCCGTCCCCGAAGACAACGAGCTCGTGGGACTCGACGACGAGGCTCAGCGCCTCCACCTCATGCAGCCGTCCCGACGTCAGCGATGCTCCCGTGGCAGGGGACGGCCACGCCTCGCGCACGAACCAGGCCAGCTCGCGGTCTCCTGCTCGAGGCAGAGCGTCGACAACGGCCCTGTCATGGGCGATCGAGGCGGCCCATCCGGTAGCGCCTGTGCCCGTTGACACGATGAGCCCGGAGGACGACTGCCGTTCGGTGCCCAGTCCCTCGACGGCGAGCAGGTAGCGAGCGGATTGATGCGTGGGGTGGCCGACGAAGACCTCGTTCAGAGTGTCGAGCTGCTGACCGTCGTCGAGCTCGGCGCGCACCATGGTGCGCTTCTCGACCGGGGCCCGACCGGCGACGGCAGCAACAAGCAGTGCCTGAGCCTGCGCAGCCTCGTGGCGGACGAGGATGCCGGCGTTGCGCCCGGGCTCCGGATCGATGCCGATGACCAGCTGGCCGTCGAGGTACCTCGCGGCGTTGGCGACAAGCCCGTCAGGGCCGACCACCACCAGCACGTCGCCCGGCTCGAAGACGAACCGCGGCAGGTCCGCCCGCTCCGTGCTCCCACGGCGCCAGTCCACCGGGATCGCCGCGGAGACCTCGGACAGCGCCAAGTGGAGTGCGTCGTGCGGACGCTGCACGTCGTGGAGGGAGCGCCCGCGGGAACGCAGGAAGAACTCGGCCTGCCCGCGGGTACCGTGCTGATCGAGCAGCTCGTCCAGCTCCGACCGCCGGTGCACGACCACGACGCAGGGCGCAAGGCTCATGTCACGCCTCCCTGCCTGCAGCCAGACCCGTGAGCACACGGGAGAGGAGGTCGGGCGTGATGGTCAGCTGGCCGATCTCGGGGAGGTTCCCGGCGAGCTTCTCGAGGGCGAGCGCCGTCAGGACCGCGGGATCGACGCCGGGGTAGGCAGCGAGCCTTGCCGCCTGGGCAGCAGCCTCTGCTGCACCGAGCTCACGGGTGCCGGCCGCGAGGGTCGTGGCCCGGAGGGCCTCCCGCTCGCTCTCCGCGCCCGCTTCGATCAGCGCGGCCGCCGCTGCCTCCTCGGCGCGGCGCCGGGCGTTCGATCCCTCCTGCGCGACAAGCTCCTGCTCGCGAACTGCCAGCTCGATCCGGTTGGCCAGCTCGTTCTCGGCGATGGCGCGCTCGCGCTCCACCGCCAGCGCGCGGCGCTGGTTGGTCGCCGCATCGGCCTCCGTCTGAGCCCGCTCGCGGGCCGGCGTCTGGAGCGCCCGCTCGAGATCGGGCTCCGCCCGGATCGCCCGGACCCGCGCTCCGAGCACGCTGATGCCGGTGGCGTCGAGGCGCGGGTCGGCCTGCAGCGCCGCGGTCAGGCGTGCGCCGAGCTCGGCCGCACCCGTGGTGACCGCCTCCACGAGCGTCAGCCGGGCGACAGCATCCATCACCAGACCCGTGGCCGACTCGGTCAGCAGCTGGGCCACCTGCTCGAGCGGAGTGCCCGTCCAGCTCCCAGTCTCGGGGCTGATACCGAAGTCGATGCGCTGCGCCACGACGGCAGGGTCGGCGAAGCGGAAGCTGACGGTCGCGGCGACGGCGACGTCCTGCAGATCGGACGTGCGCGCATGGGCGACGAGGGGAAGCTCGCGGTCGTCGACCGGTACCTCGCTGAGTCCGGCGCTGAGCGGACGGAACCAGAAGGCGGCGCCGGCGCCGGCGTGCTTGCGCCGTCCTGCCTTGGTGTGGATGACGTACGACGTCGGGGTGCTGCGCAGGTGGCGAGCGACGCTGTAGCTCCTGATGTCAGCCATGGTGTCCTCCTCGGACCCGATCTTTAATCGTCGTCCTGACGATAACCCTGTCCGTGACATCTCGTCAACATGACGATAAAGTCGGTCGCATGGCGCGCACCCGCAACAGCGACGGCTACCCATCGTTCGCCGTGACCGTCGACCTGGTGGTGCTGACGGTCCGCGACGACGAGCTCCAGGCGCTGCTCGTCAGCCGCGGCGAGGAGCCGTACCTCGGGCGCAGAGCACTCCCCGGCGGCTTCGTCCGGCCGGACGAGGACCTGCCTGACGCCGCGTCACGGGAGCTGGCCGAGGAGACGGGGCTGCACCAGGTTCCCGGGCACCTCGAGCAGCTGGCGACCTACGGCGCACCCGACCGCGATCCACGGATGCGGGTGGTCTCCGTCGCCTATCTCGCTCTGGCGCCGGAGCTGCCCGATCCCCGAGCGGGCTCGGATGCGGCCGCCGCGACCTGGGTACCGGCGCGCAGGGCGCTGTCGCAGCGGCTGGCCTTCGATCACCACCGCATCCTGCGCGACGGAGTCGAGCGCGCCCGGGCCAAGCTCGAGTACACCGGCCTGGGCGCGGCCTTCTGCCCGCCCGAGTTCACGGTCGCCCGGCTCCGCCGCGTCTACGAGGCGGTCTGGGGCGTCGAGCTCGACCCGCGCAACTTCCATCGGAAGGTCACCGGGACGCCGGGCTTCCTCGTGGATACCGGCCGGACCGTGGTGGAGGGGCCCGGACGACCAGCGGCACTCTTCCGCGCCGACCCCGCCGCGGAGCTCAGCCCGCCACTCACCCGTGCGCGCCTGGGCTGACGCCGGGCGGGAGACAGGTGTGACCCAGCCCACCAGGTGAGGGGTGTATCCCTCGGGCCCCGCTTCCCGTCAAGGGAGGCAGGAACAGATCAGACGGCGCTCCGACGCCGAACCCGAGGAGGAACCTTGAAGCGCAACGAGAGCACCCTCGACCGGATCATCCGCGTCGTCATCGCCGTGGCCGCCGTGGTCGGCGCCGCCGTCGTCGGCCTCACCAGCGTCGTCGGCCTCGTGCTCCTGGCCGTGGCCGCGATCATGCTGGTGACCGCCGCCGTCGGCACCTGCCCGCTCTACAGCCTGTTCGGCGTCAGCACGTGCCCGATGCCGAAGCAGCCGGCTACCAGGACCAAGGTCGGCGCGGCATCCTGACCGACGTGACCAGCACGAGCCTGACCGACGGGCAGCTCGCCGACGCCATCGTCGCCGAGCTGCCCGCTCTGGCACGCACAGCGCGCGTGCTCGTCCGCGATCCTCAGCGCGCCGAGGACCTGGTCAACGACACCGTCGTCCGAGCCCTCGAGAAGGCGCACACCTTCCGAGGCGAGTCGTCGGTCCGCCACTGGCTGCGCAGGATCATGCACAACCTGGCGATCGACCAGGGCCGCCGACCGTCCGAGCTGCTGGTCGACGACGTCGAGGCGCTGTGGCATGACGACGAGTACAGCGTCGATGCCGCCGCCGTCGTCCTGCGCGCCGAGACGCAGGACGAGGTCCTCGACGCCCTCGTGCACATCCCGTACGCCTACCGCGCGACAGTCGTCCTGCACGACATGGAGGGGCTCACGTCCCAGGAGGTGGCCGACGTCATGGACGTGAGCCTGCCCAACGCCAAGCAGCGGCTCCGGCGTGGCCGGATGGCGCTGGTGACCGCCCTGGCATCGGGGCACGAGCGGCGCGTGGCTCTGCATGGCGTGCCGCTGAGGTGCTGGGACGCACGCGCCCAGGTGTCGGACTACCTCGACGGAGAGCTCGACGCTCATGTCGCGCTGGATGTCGAGAAGCACCTCGAGACCTGCCCGACGTGCCCGCCGCTCTATGCCGCCCTCGTCGGAGTCACCGGGGTCGTGGCGGGGCTGCGCGATCGCGACGACGTCGTCGACCCGCAGCTCGCGAGCCGCATCCGCGAGCAGCTCGGCGGCTGAGAGGGCGGCGGCGTCAGCGGAGCGCTGCGGCGATGCCCGGGGCGAGCGGGAGCGTGGGGAGCAGCACGGCCTGGAGGGCGTGGTAGACGTCGGGGGCACCGGTCCAGGTGGTCTGCACGTCCTCGTTGGACGCCGACAGCTCGTGCCGCCACCCGCCCGGGACAGCCGGGTCGATGAGGTGCTCCTGCGTCCAGGTGGTGACGGCGTCGTAGCGCTCGGCCCACGCCGGGTCGCCCGTGGCGGCGTGCAGGGCCCAGGCCGCGCCCATCGCCTCGCACTCGACCCAGTGGAACCGCTCGCGCACGACCGGCGTGCCCGCGAAGTCGGTGGTGTAGACGAGCCCGCCGATCGCGGTGTCCCACGCGTCGTCCCACCCGGTCGCGGCCAGGCGGACGGCGCTGCCGCGGAACGACGCCGGCACCGGGTGCTGGGCCTCGAGGGTGAGCACGAGCCGGGCCCACTCGAAGGCGTGCCCGGGGGTCGCGCCGTAGGGGCGGAACGGGTGGCGCGGCGCTTCGATGTTGTAGTCGGGCAGCACCTGCCACGACGCGTCGTAGTGCTCGGGGATGCGGTCGCCCTGGGACGACGCGGCGTCGAGGATCCGCGACGCGATCCGCACCGCGCGGTCGCGCCAGGCGGGGTCGCCTGTCGCGTCGGCGGCGGCGAGGAAGGCCTCGAAGGTGTGCATCGCCGCGTTTCCGCCGCGGTAGTCCTCGAGGTCGGTCCAGTCGACCGCGTACGACTCGAACGGCATGCCGGCCTCGTCGTCCCAGAAGTGCTCGAGGTAGATGGCGAGCGCCTCGTCGAGCAGCTCGGCTCCCCCCGGGATGCCGGCCACCGACGACGACGCGCCGGCCAGGATCACGAACGCGTGGCCGTAGGCCTCCTTGCGGCCCTCCCCCGGGCGGTCGGCGTCCGACCACCAGCCGCCGTGCCCGGCGTCGCGGTAGGACGACCGCAGGGCCTCGACGCCGGCCGCCGCGGCGTCGGCGTACCCCTCGCGGCCGAGCAGGGCGCCGAGCGACAGGCAGTGCACCATCCGGCAGCCGATCCACAGCGGACGGCCGCGCCCGGCCTCGAGCCCGCCGGAGCGGTCGCGCCAGCCGAAACCGCCTGCGGGGTGGGCGGATCCGCGCGCCCACTCCAGCAGCCGGTCGGCCTCCTCCGTCAGCCACACGCGGTGGGCGGCGCCCTCGGGGGTGGTGGCGTCGAGCAGGCTCATGCGGCTCCTTGCGAGGGACGGGGAGGAACGGGTCAGGACGGCGGGGCGGTGCTGCCCCGCACCTCGAGCGTCGGCGGGTCGACGACGACCGAGTCGGGCTTGCGGCCCTCGACGAGGTCGATGAGCACCCGCGCCGTCTGAGCACCGTACGCCGCGACGTCGCGCGACAGTGCCGTGATGGGCGGCTGCCCGATGAGGCACAGCGGCGAGTCGTCGCCCGCCACCACCGACAGCTCGTCGGGCACGGAGACGCCGAGGTCGCGGGCGACGCCGAGCGCGGCGACGGCCATGAGGTCGTTGTCGTAGATGACTGCGGTCGGCGGACGCCGGCGCCCGAGCAGCGTGCGCGTCACCTCCGCGCCGGCCTCGAACGAGTAGTCGGTGTCGACGACGTCGGTGCCGTCGAGCCCGTGCGACTTCATCGCCTTCGCGAAGGCCGACGTGCGCACGCGGGTGTGGTCGAGGGTGCTCAGGCCGCCCACGCGCGTGATGCGCGTGTGCCCCAGGCCGACGAGGTGGTCGACGGCGGTGGCCACCGCCACGGCGTCGTCGCTCCAGACCGACGGCGCGTCCACCTGCGGACGCGGCCGGCCCGCGATGACGGCGGGCACGCGCAGCCGCGTCAGCACCGGCAGCCGCGAGTCGCGCACGCCGACGTCGGTGACGATGACGCCGTCGATGCGGTGCTCGGCCCACCACGCCTCGACCGTCTGGTTCCAGCCGCGGTGGTTGTCGACCACCTGCAGCAGGAGCGCGGTGCCGGCGGCTGCCAGCTCGCGCTCGAGGCCGGAGATGAACCGCATGAAGAACGGCTCGACGCCGAGCGTGTCGGCGGGCCGGGCGATGATGAGGCCGACGGCGTGGGCCCTCGCCACCGACAGCGAGCGCGCCGCGATGTTGGGCCGCCAGCCCATCCGGTCGGCGACGACGAGGATCCGGTCGCGCGTCTCGGCCGACACCCCGGGCAGCCCGTTGAGCGCGTACGACACCGCGGCCGTGGAGACGCCGGCCTCCCGGGCGATGCCCGAGATGGTGAGGCGCTGGGCGCCCCGGTCGGCGGCCGCCATGGCGTGGGGGTCCTCTCCGTCGGTGACGGCCCTCATCCTGCCGGAACGCCGGCCCTCGCCGCGGCAGCAAGGTCGTTGGCGCACCGCACGACGTCGCGGGCGGCGAGCCGGGCCGGGTCGAGCGGCTCGTCCGACGTCACACGGAACACCGCCGTCTCCCCCGGCAGCAGCGCCACGAGCATGTCGTCGACCACCGCCCCGGGGGCCGCCCGGTCGACGAGCAGCGCGAGGTCGCGCACCACCGATCCGGCCGTCACGGCGACGTCGTAGCCGCCGTCGGCAGTGCGTACGTCGACGTCGAGCACGGCGTCGGGCAGCAGCGAGTCGACGTCCTCCGCGAAGGGCACCAGGCAGCGCAGCCCGTCGATGTCGACGACGAGGAGCTCCGCGGCCGGGTCGACCGGCTGCGCCACGACGTCGGGCAGCGGGATCCGCAGCGCGCCGCGCTCCGCGATGCCGACCGGCAGCGTCGTCTCGGCGAGCACCTCGCCCGACCACGTCATCCGCCGGATCCGGGCCCGGGTGCGCCATGGCTCGTCGCTGTCGTTGACGATCGCGAGCAGCTGCCCGCCTCCCTCCGGCAGCAGGGCGACGTGGCGGTCGGCGAACGCGCGGCGCAGCGCGTACCAGAGCGGCTTGCGGCGCCCGTCGCCGTCGACGGCGGCCCACGACGTCACCGGCCAGCAGTCGTTGAGCTGCCACACCACGACGCCGGTGCAGCGCGGCGCGAGCGAGCGGAAGTGCTCGACGCCGAGCGCGACGGCGCGGGCCTGGTTGAGCGACGTCGCCCAGTGCCAGTCCTCGAACGTGGTCGGCGCCGGCAGGTGCGGCGCCATGCCGCGCTCGAGCTTGCCGTTGCCGTCCTCGGCCTTCTGGTGCGCGAGCATCCCGGGCGACCACGGGTCGAGGGAGTCCTCGTCGAGGGCGCGCGTGAGCGTCGACCACGTCGGCGGGCCCTGGAAGCCGAACTCCGACACGAACCGCGGCCGGTAGCCGAGGTAGGCGGTGTAGTCGCGCTCGTTCCACACGTCCCAGATGTGCATCGGGCCGTGCGAGGGGTCGTTGGGGTGGCGGTCGGCCCGCGGCGAGAACGGCGACCCGGGGATGTAGGGCCGCGACGGGTCGAGCTCGGCCACGATCGCCGGCAGCAGCCCGCGGTAATAGCCGTCGCCCCACGTGCGGCCGTCGAGCGGCCGCTTCCAGTCCCAGTCCTCGTAGCCCCACAGGCACTCGTTGCCACCGCACCACAGGGCCAGGCTCGCCCGGCCCGACAGCCGTGCCACCGCCTCGCGCGCCTCGGCCTCCACCTCGGCCGCGAGCTCGCCCTCCTCGGCGTACGCCGCGCACGCGAACAGGAAGTCCTGCCACACCAGCACGCCGAGCTCGTCGCACACGTCGTAGAAGTCGTCGCTCTCATAGATGCCGCCGCCCCAGACGCGGAGCAGGTTGGCGTTGGACGCCACGGCCTCGCGGATGCGCGACTCGTAGCGGCCGCGGTCCACGCGCGACACGAGCGCGTCGTCGGGGATCCAGTTGTAGCCGCGCACCAGCACCGGCCGGTCGTTGACCACGATCACGAAGCCGGTGCCCTGCGCGTCCTCCGGCATCTCGACGCGCACAGTCCGGAAGCCAACGCGGCTCGTGCGTCCGTCGAGGCGCTGCCCGCCGTGCGAGAGCTCGATGCCGACGTCGTAGAGCCGCTGGCCGCCGTAGCCGTGGGGCCACCAGCGCTCGACGTCGGGGATCTCCACCCGGACCGACCCCGAGGTCGCGCCGGCACCCAGCACCGCCGCGGCCCCGACACCGTCGACCGTGACGGCCAGCTCGAGCGCGTCGTCGGCCGCCCGCTCCACCTCGACGACGACGTCGAGCACCCCGGTGCCGTCAGGCCGGACGTCGACCTGCGTGCGCACCGACGAGATGCGCGCCACCGACCACGCCTCGAGGACGATCGGCCGCCAGATGCCGCTGGTCGACAGGTCGGGGCCCCAGTCCCAGCCGAAGCTCGAGGCGTTCTTGCGCACGGCGTTGTAGGGGTGCTCGTTCACGTGCGGCCGCGCACCGAGGCGGGCCGACGCGGCCTCCGCCTCGGCGAGCGGCGACCGGAACGCGACCTCGAGCACCTGCTCGCCCCCGTTGAGCAGGTGCGTGACGTCGAAGCGGTGCGTCCGGTGCATGTTCCGGACGCTGCCCAGCAGCACGCCGTCGAGCCGGACGTCCGCCACGGTGTCGAGGCCGTGCGCCACGAGCTCGAGGCGCTGCCCGGCCGCAGCGGCCGGGTGCGACAGCGTGGTCGTGTAGGTCCAGTCGGTGCGGCCCACCCACGACGTCGCGCGCTCGTTCTCCTGGAGGAACGGGTCGGGGATGGCACCGTCGGCCACGAGGTCGGTGTGGACGCAGCCCGGCACGGAGGCCGGCAGCGCGCGGCCCGCGAGCCGGTCGGCCCCCGGGCCCCCGGACGCGACGACCGACCAGCCCCCGTCGATGGCGGTGCGGACCAGCATGTCTCTCCTCGAGAAGTGGCCGGAGGTCACTTGACCGACCCGGACGTGAAGCCGTTGTAGATGTAGCGCTGCAGGGCGAGGAACACGATGAGCGTGGGGACGATGACGAGGATCGCGCCGGCGGAGATGGCCTCCCAGCTCGCGCCGAAGGGCCCCTTGAACCGGAACAGCGACGTCGAGATGGTCCCCAGGTCCTCGGAGGGCATGTAGAGGAACGGGATGTAGAAGTCGTTGTAGACCGTGATGCCCTTGACGATGACGACCGTCGCGATGGCGGGCTTGAGGTTGGGCAGGATGATCCGCCAGTAGACGGTCCATGGCCCGGCGCCGTCGATGCGCGCGGCCTCGTCCATCGACACCGGGATCGACCGGATCATCTGCAGGAAGATGTAGATGGAGACGATGTCGGTGCCGATGTAGAGCACGATCGCCGACCAGCGGGTGTTGAACAGGCCGAAGAAGTCGATCACCTGGAACGTCGCGACCTGCGTCGTCACCGCCGGCACCAGCGCCGCGAGCAGGAACGCGCCCAGCACCATCGAGCGGCCCCGGAACGAGAACCGGTCGAGGGCGTACGCCGTCATCGACCCGATGAGCACCGTGCCGGTCACCGACACCACGAGGATGAACGACGTGTTGGCGAACGCCTGCGCCATGCCGCCGTCGACGAACGCCGTGACGTAGTTCGACAGGTTGAACCAGTTGCTCGGCGGCGTGAACGGCTCGCCCGCAGCCGCCTCGGCCGGCGTCTTCAGCGACGTCATCCACACGACGACGATCGGCGTCACCATCACCAGCGCCGCCAGGACCAGGGATGCGTACTTCAGGGCCACCGCGACCCGGCGACGAAGGCGCACAGCGGCGCTGATCTCGGGCGGGGCCGACGGCGCGGCCACCGGGAGGGGCCGGTCGATGACGCTCACGACAGCTCCACCCTCTCCTCGGGCACGATCCGCCGCTGGACCCACGTGATGACGAGGATCAGCAGCAGCAGGATCACGGCGCACGCGGAGGCGAGGCCGACCTTGTTGAACTTGAAGGCCAGGTCGACGGTCTGGATGACGAACGTCTTCGAGCCGTTCGCGCCGCCGGTCATGATGTAGGGGATCTCGAACACGGCGAGCGAGCCGGAGATCGCCAGGATGAAGCTGAGGCTCACGATCGGCTTGATGCCCGGCAGAATGATGTAGCGGAACTGCTGCCAGCGGTTCGCGCCGTCGAGCTCCGCCGCCTCGTAGAGCGGCGACGGGATCGAGGCGATCGCGCCGAGGAACAGCACGAAGTTCAGGCCCATGAAGCGCCACACCGACACCCCGGCGAGCGACCAGTTCACCAGGCTGGGGTCGCCGAGCCAGAAGTGGTTGTCGCCGAGGCCGAGCGCGCCGGTGATGCGGTCGAGGGTGCCACCCGGCTGGAAGACGTAGAGGAAGATGAACCCGATCGCGACGCCGTTGATCAGGTAGGGGAAGAAGATGATCCCCTTGAACAGGTTCCGCAGCCGCAGCTTGAAGCTGAGCACCGTCGCGAAGTAGAGCGCGAGCGCCATCTGAACGAACGACGCGGCGATGTAGTAGAGGCTGACGAAGAACACCTCGAACAGCTGCGGCCGCGTCGCCACGGTGACGTAGTTCCTGAGCCCGACGAAGTCCTTCTCCGGGCCGAGGCCGTCCCAGTTGGTGACGCTGTACCAGAACATGTTCGCGACCGGGATGAGCGTGAACACCACGAGCAGCCCGAGCGGCACGAGCAGGAACAGCCACGGCGCGATGCCGGGCGACGACGGCCCGCGCTTGCGGCGCGGCCCGTCGGGACGCTCCTCGCGGCGCAGCGTGCGCCGCCCGGCCATGGCGGTGAGGGAGGCCATGCGTCCGCCTTCCAGGTCCGTGCTGCGGGGCGGCGGGCGGGCCCGCCGCCCCGCAGCGAGAGGTCAGGAGCCTGCGACGGCCTGGGCGTCGGCCCAGCGCTGGTCGAGGTCGGCGAGGTACGACGCGAGGTCGCCCGGCGCCGCGCCGCGCGCGATGTCGACGAGCTTCTGGCGGTAGTCCGGCGCGTAGATGCCGATCTCGGCGGTCTTGTCGATCGAGTCGACGAGGCCCACCTGGTCGGCCGGGGCCGGGCTGAGCTCGACGTACTTCACCCCGAGGTCCACGAACTCCTTGAGGGTGTCGGGCATGGCGCCGTCGATCGTGGTCGGGATCGAGCCGCCCGCGGCGGCGTAGCCCGACTCGTCGGTGAACCAGGTGATCCACGCCTTGGCGGCGTCCTGGTTGGCCGAGTTCTTGTTGATGGCCTGCAGGTAGTCGGCACCGGTCTGCGAGCAGAAGGTGCCGCCGGCCTGGACGGGGAACGGTCGGAAGCCGATGTCGTCGGCGGAGCCGCCGGCCTTCACCGCGGCGTCCTGCATCTGCGTGACGGCCCACGAGCCGAGCCACATGGCACCGATCTTGCCGGTGCCGAGCAGGGTCTTGGAGTTCTCCCAGTTGGTCGTGGTCGGGTCGGCCTCGGTGAGCTTCTTGTTGACCGCCTCGAACAGCAGCGTGTCGGCGACGGCGAGGTCCTTGCCCGAGCCCCACGGGGCCGGGTCGGTGGCGAGCTTGTTCTTCGCGTCGGGGTCGCAGCTCGCGGTGCCGAGCGCGTCGGTCCACTTGGTGAGCGGCCAGCCGTCCTTGTAGTTCGTGTACAGCGGCACCGCGCCGGTCGCCTTGATCGCCTCGAGCGCGGCGATGAACTCCTCGGGGGTCTTGGGGGCCTCGGTGATGCCGGCCTTCTCCCAGACCTTCTTGTTGTAGACGTAGCCGACCGCGTTGCCGTTCTGCGCGACGCCGTACACCTGGCCGTCGACGGCGGCGTTGGCCACGAAGCGGTACTTGCTCTTCAGCTCATCGAGCGAGCCGAGCGAGGTGAAGAACTTCGGGTAGTCCGCCGGGGAGATGGAGTTCGGGATGAGCAGCACGTCGCCGTACTTGTCGGTGTTCATCCGGATCTTCACCTCGCCCTCGTAGTCGGTGATCGCCTCGAACTTCACCGTCACGTCGGGGTACTTCTCGTTGAACTTCTTGGCGTAGCCGTCGAACGTCCCGTTCTGCACGAGGTCGGTGCGGTTGGTGAGCACCGTGATCTCGCCGGCCACGGCCGCGGGCGCGCCGGACGAGGACGCCGCAGGCGACGCCGTCGTGTCCGTGGTGCCGCTGCCGCCGCATGCCGCGAGCGCCAGGCTTGCTGCGACGCCCAGGCCCAGCAGCCCGGGGATTCGCATGCGCATGAGCTTCTCCGTTCTCGGGGCCGGTGGCCGCCGCGTTCTGGGGTGGTCGATCCGAGGTGGTGCAACTTAACCGGTTAAGTTCTTAAGCGGTTAAGTACCGCGACAGAAATCACCGGTGGCGCCGAGTGTGGTGGGAGGGGGTCCCGCGTGTAACGAGCCGCGGCGGGTTCGTTACCGCATCGTTACCAGCCGTGCGGCAGCCGGAAACGCGCGTCCGAGCGGGATCCCCCGCTCAGCCCAGCGGCGCGAGGCGCGTGACCTCGCGGCGGAACGGCACGAACAGCGGGTCGTCGGCGGTGTCGAGCGTCTCGGCGTACGCGCGGCCGCTCCACACGGCTGCCGCGATGGTGCCGGGGGCCAACGCATCCCCCACAGCACGCACCGACCGGATGCCCGCAGCGGTCCAGTGCTCGCGCCGCGCCACGAGGTCGCGCAGCAGTGCGTCGTCCGAGATGCGGCTGGTCACCAGCACCACCGAAGCGGCCTCGTGCTCGCGCTCCGACCCGGTGAACACGCACTCGGTCACCGCTCCCCCGGCGTGCACCGAGGTGAGCATCCGGTCGGTGGTCACGCCGATGCCGGCCTCCATCACGCGGCGCCGGATCCGGTTGAGCTCCAACGTGTTCGCGGTCCAGGCCGAGACGTGGGGCGACGGCGTGACGAGCTCGACGTCGTACCCCTCGCGCGCGAGAAGCTCGGCCAGCACGGCGCCGAGGTAGTAGTGGTCGTCGTCGTACACGAGGACCCGGCCGGGCCCTGGCCGCGCGCCGGCCATGAGGTCGTCGGGGGTGAGCACCGAGGCGCCCTCGCCGACGGGCAGCGGCACGAGCCGGCTCCGTCCGATGCCATCGGAGCGCCACGAAGAGCCGGTGGCCACGACCACGTGGTCGAAGCCGAACTCGAGCAGGTCGTCGGCGCTGGTCGGGCTCTCGAGGTGGTGCTCCACCGCGGGCAGGTCGCGCAGCAGCTGGTCGCGGTAGTCCAGGACGCGGATCCACGCGGCGAGCCCGGGCAGCGCCGCCTCGCGGCGCACGCGGCCGCCGAGCGCGCGCGAGCCCTCGAGCAGCGTGGTGCTGTAGCCGCGGCGGCCGAGCGACGTGGCGGCCTCGAGGCCGGCGGGGCCTCCACCGACGACGACGATCCGCGCGTCAGACCCCTTGAGGCGCAAGCGCTCCGGGTGCCAGCCGCGCCGGAACTCCTCGCCCATCGCCGGGTTCTGCGTGCAGCGGATGGGGGCGGCGAGGTGGTCGCCGGTGACACACATGTTGCAGCCGATGCACTCGCGGATCTCGGCGTAGCGGCCGTCGTGGATCTTCTGCGGCAGGAAGGGATCGGCGATCGACGGGCGCGCAGCGCCGACGAGGTCGAGCACGCCGCGCCGCACCTGGTCGGCCATCGTGTCGGGCGAGGTGAACCGGCCGACGCCGATCACCGGCTTGGTCGTGAGGGCCTTGAGACCGCGCACATGCTCCTCCTGCGCGGCCTCGGGCGAGAAGCGCGACGTGGCGGAGTCGTCCTCCCACGAGCCGTGCTGGAAGTCCCACACGTCGGGCAGCTCGGCGAGGGACCCGACGATGTGCTCGACGTCGTCGCGCCCGATGCCCAGGCCGGTGGCCCCGACACCGAGCCGGCACGCGACCGCCGCGACGCCGTCGCACAGCTCGCGGGTCTCCTCGAGCACCTCGCGCAGCAGCCGCATGCGGTTGTCGGCGCTGCCGCCGTACTCGTCGTCGCGCTGGTTGTAGAGGGGCGACAGGAAGTGCTGCAGCCCGGCGTACCCGTGGCCGGCGTAGACGTAGACGAGGTCGTAGCCCGCCTGCAGCGCGCGACGGACGGCGTCGCGGTGCCAGCGACGCAGCTCGGCGATGTCGTCCTTGGTCATCGCCCGGGCCTGCACGGGATGCACCGACCCGAGGGCCGGGAGCGCGCTCGGCCCGACGGGGATCTGCCTGCTGGCCAGGTTCGCGCTGTGGACGCCGGCATGGGTGAGCTCGATCCCGGCGAGGGCGCCGTGCTCGTGGATCATCTCCGCGATGCGGGCGACCGCCGGGATGTCGTCGTCGCTCCAGAGCCGCAGCTCGACCGACGGCGTGAGGTCGCTGGAGGGGTGGATCTCCACCTCCTCGGTGCACACCACGGCCCAGCCGCCTTCGGCCTTGATCCCGCGCATGAACGCCTCGCTCGAGGGGTCGCGGTAGCCCATGCCGTTGCAGTGCGGCACCTGGAAGAAGCGGTTGCGCGCGACGACGGGCCCGAGCACCACGGGCTCGAACAGGATGTCGTGGCGGGGATCGCGCTGGGGTGCGGTGGTCTCCACCTGATCATCCTCGCCCGGCGGCCCCGGGCGCGCGCGGCGTTCCCCTGAGACAGCGGGGCGGGCCGGCCGAAGCCTGCCCGCCCCTTGTCGGCCTGGATCAGGCCTCGGTGCTGCCCTGCTCGAGGAGCTCCTCGATGTCGCTGGTGATCTTCTCGGGGTCGACCGTCGGCGCGTAGCGCTTCACGGTGCGGCCGTCGGGCGCGACGAGGAACTTCGTGAAGTTCCACTTGATGCGCGAGCCGAGCAGCCCGCCGGTGCGGCCCTTGAGGTAGGCGAACACCGGGTGCTCGTCGTCGCCGTTGACGTCGACCTTCGTGGAGAGCGGGAAGGTCACGCCGTGGTTGATCCGGCAGAACTCCTCGATCTCGGCGTCGTCGCCGGGCTCCTGGCCGCCGAACTGGTCGCAGGGGAAGCCGATGACGACCAGGCCCTGGTCGACGAACTGCTCGTGGAGCTTCTGCAGGCCGTCGTACTGCGGCGTGAAGCCGCACTGGCTCGCCGTGTTGACGACGAGCAGCGGCCGGCCCTCGAACTGCGCGAGGTCGACCTCCTGGCCGTGGTTGTCGGTGAAGGCCAGGTCGTAGACCGACGACGCCTCGGTGCCCATGGCGGCGGCCTCAGGCCACGCGCAGGGCGACGTCGACGTTGCCCCGCGTGGCGTTGGAGTAGGGGCAGACCTCGTGGGCCTTCTCGACGAGGGCGAGGGCCGAGTCGCGGTCGAGCGCCGGGGCGGAGACCACGAGCTCGACGCCGAGGCCGTAGCCGCCGGTCTCCAGCGCGCCCAGGGACACGTGCGCCGTCACCGTCGAGCCGGTGAGGTCGGAGCCGCGGCCGACGAGCTTGAGGGCCGAGTGGAAGCACGCGGCGTAGCCCGCGGCGAACAGCTGCTCGGGGTTGGTGGCGCCGCCGGCGCCGCCCATCTCCACGGGCACGCGGACGTCGACGGCGAGCAGGCCGTCGCTGGACTCGGAACGGCCGTTGCGGCCGTCCCCGGAGGCGGTGGCGGTAGCGGTGTAGAGAGGCTTCATGTGCACGATCATATTGCGCGCAATCTAATTCCGCATCTACGCTGGGCGCGTGACGCTCCCCACTCCCCCGCAGCTGCAGCTCGACAACCAGCTCTGCTTCGCGCTCTACCGGGCGAGCCGCGCGGTGATCCGCTCCTACGGCCCGGCGCTCGACGAGCTCGGGCTCACGTACCTGCAGTACCTCACGATGATGGTGCTCTGGGAGAGGACGCCGATGACGGTGGGAGAGATCGGCGAGCGCCTGCACCTCGACTCCGGCACGCTCACGCCGCTGCTCAAGCGGCTCGAGGAGGCCGGGCTGGTCTCCCGCGACCGCGACCCCGACGACGAGCGCCGCGTGGCCGTCTCCCTCACCCGGCAGGGCCGCGCGCTGCGCCGCAAGGCCGAGGACGTGCCGATGCGCGTGGGGTCGTGCTTCGGCCTGAGCCCGGCCGAGGCGCGCGAGCTGCACGCGGTGCTGCACACGCTGGCCGACACCGTCGAGCAGGCGACGGCCTGACGGCTACTCCAGGATCTCCTCGCGCTCGGCGGGCACCTCGCCGGTGGCCTTGAGCGCGGAACGGAGGAAGAACGGGCCCGTCGCCTCGTTGAGCACCACGGTCGCGATGATGATCGTCGACAGCTCCGGGCCGTACGTCGGGAAGTCGGTCGCGATCGTGGTGGCCAGAGCGAGCGCGATGCCGGCCTGCGGCATGTAGGCGCGCCAGGCGACCTTCCGCACGACCGGCGGCTCGCCCGCGATCGTCATCGCGGCGGTCGAGCTGGCGAACATCCCGATGAGCCGGGTGATCCAGAGCACCGCCGCGGCGCCCGCGGCGGCGACGATCGCGTCGAGGTGCAGCCCGAGGCCGGTCAGCGTGAAGAAGATGACGTAGATCACCGGGGCCATACCGTTGAGAATGCGCTCGAACCGCTCGGGGCGCTTCGTCCAGTTCGCCACGATGACGCCGGCGATCATCGCGATGAGCAGCGCGTCGATCTCGATGCTGACGCCGAGCTCCTCGGCGGCCCAGTCGCTGAACGCCGGTGCCAGAACGGCCGCGATCGCCGCGACCCCGAGGGCGATGCCCCCGACGACGACGTCGGGCCAGCCGCGCTCCATCACGTGGCGGAGGATCACGCCGACGATCGCGCCGCCGAGCAGCGCCAGACCGAGGACCGTCAGAACGCTGACGAGGAGGATCCGGTCGTTCGTCCCGCCCGAGACCAGCCCTTCGGCGACGAGCAGGGTCACCGAGAACAGCGTGACCACGACGACGTCCATCACGACCGTCGCGCCGAGGACGAGGCGCGTGAACGGCCCTTCGGACGCGCTCTCCCCGATGACCGCGATCGCCTCGGGCGGCGACAGCGCGAGCATGACCGTGCCGGCGAGCAGCGCGCCCGCGAGCCGGATCCCGGTGTCGAGCTCCGGCGTCAAGACGTAGACGACCGTGCCGACGAGGAGCGGCACGACGATCGTCATCGACATGACCTGCGTGGCGATCGGGCGCAGTCGCGGCGAGACCACCTTCCAGATGAGGTGGCTGCCGGCGACGAAGCCGATGAACGCCAGCATCACCGTCTGGATGTGCGGGAAGGCGAGCCGCGCGCCGTCCTCGGCGTCGGAGTACACAGCCCCCGCCAGCGCGCCGACCGCGAGGTAGACCGGCAGGCGGGGGATGCGGGCGCGCGCCGCCAGCTCGCCGATGCCCCACGCGAGCGCGCAGATGATCGTGAGCGCGACGTAGTGCTCGAGCCTCAAGCCCATCCCCGACCTCCGGGTCGGCAGCCTAGGCGCCGGCATCGACCCTCGTCCGGCTATGCGTGAACGGGGCCGCCCGCGATGCGCTCGACGGCGATCGGACGCCAGCGCAGCCGCGTGGATACCCTGACTCGGACGGGGCGGACGTCGGAGGGACGGCATGACCGAAGCGGTGACGCTGGTCGACGCGTCGTCCGACTACGACCGCGAGGAGATCGTCGACGCCCTGCAGCGGGTCCTCACCAGCAACGAGTTCCGGCAGGCGCCCCGCTCCCGCGACTTCCTCGCCTACGTCGTCAGCGAGACGCTGGCGGGGCGGGCCGAGCGGCTGTCCGAGCGCACCGTGGGACGCCGTGCCCTCGAACGCGGCCCCGAGTTCGACGGCCGCACCGACTCGACGGTCCGCGTGCGCGCCACCCGCGTGCGCACCGCCCTCGAGCGCTACTACGCGGGCGAGGGCGCCGACGACCCGGTCCAGATCGTGCTCGCACCTGGCAGCTACGTCGCCGAGTTCGCCCGCCGCCCCACCGGCGAGCACCGGGCCGCGCCCGTCCCCGGCGTCGTCGTCGTGCGCATGTCCTCGACCGGCGACGAGCGTGCGTCCGCCGTCGCGTCGTCGCTGAGCGAGGCATTGGCCACCACTCTGAGCGGGTACCCGGAGATCCGTGTCGTCGGGCCGACGCGGCTGCGCGGCGACGCCTGGGTGGCCGCGCGCGGGCTCGGGGTGTCGTCGGTGCTCGAGGGCCGTGTGGTCGTCCGCGACGGGCGTGCGCGCATGACTGTGCGGCTGCTGTCGACGTCCAACGGCGAGGTGATCTGGTCCGACGACGACGAGGTCGACGCGTCCGACCTCGCAGGCTTCGACACAGAGCACCGCTGGGCGCGCGGCATCGCCGCCCAGCTGGGCGACGCGGTCGGCGCCGTCGTGCGCCACGAGCTGCACACGCGCGCCGACCCCGGGAGCCCGGAGTTCGGGGCGCGGCTGGCCTTCTACTCCTACGTCGAGCGCGGCACGGTCGACTCCATCCTGGAGGCCACGGCGGCAGCCGACGACGCTCTGGCGTCAGGCGCGCGCACGTCGACCCTGCTGTCGATCCGGGCGGCGCTGTCGAGCTCGGCGTACGTCTACGGCATCGCCGACGACCCCGGGGCCGAGCTCGAGCGGGCGGCGTCGTTCGCCCGCGAGTCGCTGGCGCTCGACGGCGCCAACGCGCACGCGCACCTCGTCCTCGGATCGGTGGCCCGCGACCGCAGGCAGTGGGCCCTGGGCCTGGAGCATGCGGCTGCTGCCGTGCGGCTGCGGCCCTACCACCCGTCGTACCTCGTCGGCGCAGGGATCACGGTGTCGGGCTGCGGCGAGTGGCAGCGCGGCGCATCGCTCATCCTCGAGGGCCATCGGCTGCACCCCGGGCAGCCGGGGCACACCCGCGCCTGGCTCGCGCTCGGCCACCTCGTGCTGGGCGACGACGCCCGCGCACTGGCCGAGGCGGGCCTGCTGCCGTCCGAGGGCGGCTACGTGTGGGGCCCGCTCTACCGCGCCATGGCGCTGGCCTCGCTCGGCCACGAGAAGCAGGCACGCGCGGAGGCCGCCCTGGTCGCGTCGATGCGGCCCGACATCATCGACGACCCGCGCACCTACTTCGACAGCCGGATGAACGTCGCGCCCGAGCAGCTCGACCGCCTGGTGCGGCTCGTGGAGTCGGCGTCGGCCTGACGGGGGCGCCGCCCGCGTCCCAGTTGCGTCCCAATCGGCGGACGGCCCCCGGGCGCCGGGAGGCGGGCCCGCCCCGGACGGGTTGAATGGGGGCATGAGCCGTTCGGTGATGCTGGTCGAGGACGACGAGGCGATCCGCCTCGTCCTGCGCATCGCGCTGCAGGACGCGGGGTACGAGGTGCTCGAGGCGGAGTCCGGCGAGGCCGCCCTCGTGATGGCCCTCGACGAGGCCGCCGACGTCATGCTGGTCGACCTGCGGCTCCCAGGGATCCACGGCCTCGACGTCGTCCGCACGGTCCGCGGATCGAGCCGGGTGCCGATCATCATCCTGACCGCGCAGACCGAGAGCACCGACATCGTGGCCGGGCTCGAGGCCGGCGCCGACGACTACGTCACCAAGCCCTTCGTCACCCAGGAGCTGCTCGCGCGCGTCGCGGCGCAGCTGCGGCGCTCGCAGTTCGGCGAGGTGGAGGACAGCCTCGAGTGCGGGCCGTTCTCGCTCTCGCCGGAGCAGGGCGCGGTCTACGTCAACGGCAGCGCCGTCCCCCTGTCGCGGACCGAGTTCAAGGTGCTGCAGGAGCTCATGTCCGCGCACGAGAAGGTGCTCTCCCGCGACTACCTGCTCAAGCACGTGTGGGGCTACCAGCACGCCGGCGACGGCCGCATCGTCGACAACCTCGTCTACCGCCTGCGCGCCAAGATCGAGTCCAACCCGGCGGATCCGCAGCACCTGCTCACGGTGCGCGGCTTCGGTTACCGGCTCAAGGCCTGACGTGCTCGGCCTCAAGAGCCGGGTGATCCTCGCCTTCGGGGTCCTGTCGCTGGCCGTCGCACTGCTCGTGTCGATCAGCGCCTTCATGTTCGCCCGCAACTACCTCGTCACCCAGCGCGAGTCGGCCGGCGTCACCCGCGCGCTGCTCGACGCCCGCGCGGTGTCGGCCGCCATCGAGTCCGGCGTCGAGCCGGGCGAGGCGCTGGCCACGGTGCCGGCCATCGGCGGCGCGCAGGCGCTCGCCCGCGTCGACGGCGTCTGGTACACCCGCGGCGTCGGCGTCAGCCCGCCCGAGCTGCCGCCCGCGCTCATCTCGCTGGCCGAGGAGCAGGGCGCGGCGCGGCAGACCTTCGAGGTGTCGGGCCAGCCCTACTTCGCCGTCGCCGTGTCCGACGGCGCGGACCTCTACCTCGAGCTGCTGCCCATGGGCGACCTCGACCGCGCGCTGCGCACCGCGGGCTGGTTCATCGCGGGCATCTCGCTGGTGTCGCTCGGCCTCGGCGCGCTGCTGGGCTCCTGGGCGGCCAGCCGGCTGCTGCGCCCCGTGCAGTCGCTGAGCGACGGGGCCGTGCGGCTGGCGGAGGGCGACCTCGGCGTCCGGCTCGAGCCCACCGAGGACCCCGACCTCGCGCCGATCACGTCGGCGTTCAACGAGATGGCCGACGCCGTCGAGCGCCGCATCGCGCGCGAGCGGCGCTTCGTCGCCAACGTCAGCCACGAGCTGCGCTCCCCCGTCACCGCCATCGCCGGCACTGCCGAGCTGCTCGACAACCACCGCGAGGCGCTGCCGCCGCGCGACGCGGAGCTCGTGGCCAGCCTCGTCACGAGGTCGCGCCGGCTGTCGCGCACGCTGGTCGACCTCATGGAGATCGGCAGCGAGGACGCACATCAGCCGCTGCAGGTCGAGGCGGTCGATATCTCCTCGATCGCGTTGGCGCTCATGGCCGATCGCGGTCTCGGCGACGAGCTGCTCCACGGCGACCGGCCGGTGGTGCGCACCGACGCGCGGCGCGTCGAGCGGGTGCTGGCCAACCTCCTCGACAACGCCTCGACCCACGGCCGCGGCGTGGTCGGCGTCGTCATCGAGCGCGACGCCGAGCAAGTGCTCGTGCACGTCGACGACGCGGGCCCGGGCCTGCCCGAGGAGGGAGCCGACCAGCTCTTCGAGCCGTTCTCCCGCGGCAGCAGCCGCGCCTCCGACGACGGCGCGGGCCTCGGTCTCGCCATCGCGCGCGAGGCGGCGACGGCGCTCGGCGGCCAGGTGCTCGCCGGCCGCTCGTCGCGCGGGGGCGCCCGCATGACGCTGCGCATCCCGTCGGAGGTGGCGCCGTGAACCGTCTGCGCCGCAGTGCCTCTGCGCTCCTCGTCGTCGTCGCGGCCGGGCTCGTCGCCTCCTGCGGGGTGCCGCTCGGCGACGAGCCCGAGCCCGTCGCCGGCGTCACCCGCCCGACGTCGGCGTCGCCGAGCCCGTCGGGCACGACCGCACCGGCCGGCCAGGCCACGCTGTGGCTCGTCGACGGCCAGCGGCTCGTGCCGCGCGACGCCGCGGCGTCCACCCCGGTCACCACCGCGTCGAGCGTGGCGCTGCTCGGCGTCGCCCCTCCCGCCGACAGCGGCCTGCGCACACTCATCGCCGACCCGGTCACCGGCCAGCCCCTCGCCGTGGTGCTGACGAACGACGCCGGCGAGGGCCGCACCGAGCAGCGCGTGGCGCTCGCCCCGACGTTCGTGGAGCTCGCGGCCGAGGACCAGGTGCTGCTCATCGGCCAAGTGGTGCTGACGATGACCGAGATCGACCGCGCGCCGATCCTGTTCGTCGGCCCCGATGGCGCCCCGCTCTCCGTGCCCCTCCCCGACGGCCGCCTCCGCGACGGCAGCGTGACCCGCGGCGACTACCTCTCCCTCACCTAAGTGCTCGAGTAACAGTGCGAATGTCCGGTTTCGAGGCCTCGAAACCGGACATTCGCACTGTTACTCGCGGCAAGGCAGAGGTCAGCCGAGGAGCTTCTTCATCTGGTCGGCGACGGTGGTGATGGCCTTGCGGGGGGCGACTCGGGACATGCGGTCGAGCATCTTCGCGTCGTTGCCGATGAGCACGCGGAAGGTGCCGTTGGCGACCGCGTCGACGATCTGACGGGCGGCGACGTCGACGGCGGTGACCTTGGGCGCCTTGCCCTCGGCGGCCGCGGCCATGGCGGAGACGTCGACGCCGGAATTGCCGGCGATGTTGGTGCCGATGCCGCCGGGGAACACCTCGGTCACCGCGACGCGGCTGCCCTGCAGCTCGGCGTAGAGGGTCTCGGTCAGCAGCTTCACGGCGGCCTTGCTGGCGCCGTACGCGCCCTGGCCGGGCACGGGCACGAGCCCGCCCATGCTCGAGACGTTGAGCAGCGCCGCCTCGGGCCGCTCCTTGAGCAGCGGCAGGAACGCCTTGACGGTGTACAGAGTGCCCCAGAAGTTCACGCCCATGACGCGCTCGATCTCCTCGACCGAGAGCTCCTCGACGTGGACGAAGCGCTGGATGATGCCGGCGACGTTGAGCAGACCGTCGACCTGCCCGTGCGCGGCCACGACGGCGTCGGGCAGGGCCTCGACGGCGGCGCGGTCGGACACCGACAGCACGTGGGTGGTCAGCCGCGGCGATGCCGAGCCGGCGAGGCGCGCCGTCTCGAGCAGGCCCTCCTCCGAGAGGTCGACGGCGGCGACACGCGCCCCGCGCCCGAGCAGCTGGAGAGTGACCTCGCGGCCCATGCCGTTGCCGGCGCCGGTGACGACGAAGACGTTGCCGGGGATACGCATGACGGGCTCCTGGACTGAACCGGACGGTGTTGTCCGGTAAGTCCAACGTAACCCGGAGGACGGCGCCGAGTCGAGACGCCGCAGCCGATCAGGCGGCCGCGGCCGCCAGCTGCTCCTCGAGCTCGTCGAGCTCGCGCAGGTAGGACTCGTCGGTCGAGGGCAGCGAGAGCCGGATGATCTTCGCCCAGGCCGACGCCACCTGGTGGGGCATCGAGCCGGTGACGTAGGTGAGCCCGTACTTCTCGAACAGCGCCTGCACCTTCGGCGCGACCTCCTGGTAGCGGTTGGAGGGCAGGTCCGGGAACAGGTGGTGCTCGATCTGGTAGCTGAGGTTGCCGGTCATCATGTGCAGCAGCGGGCCGCCGGAGATGTTGGCCGAGCCGAGCATCTGGCGCAGGTACCACTCGCCGCGGGACTCGCCCTCGATCGACTTCTTGGTGAAGGTCTCGACGCCCTTCGGGAAGTGGCCGCACATGATGACCGAGTGGGTCCAGACGTTGCGGACCACGTTGGCCGTGACGTTGGCGGCGAGGGTCGGCAGCGCCGACGGGCCCGACAGCAGCGGGTGGACGACGTAGTCGCGCAGCGCGTTGCGGCGGACCTTGCGCAGCACCTTCTTCACGCCGGAGGAGAACTCCTCCTTGCTCTTGCGGCCCTTGAGGTACTTGCCGATCTCGAGGTCGTAGACCGCGATGCCGTACTCGAACACGAGCATGTTGAGGAAGTTGTAGAGCGGCTGCGCGAGCCTCGCGCGGCTCCACGGCTGCTCCTCGTCGACCCGCATGAGGCCGTAGCCGAGGTCGTGGTCCTTGCCGAGCACGTTGGTGTAGGTGTGGTGCAGCTCGTTGTGGGCGTGCTTCCACAGATCGGCCGGGCTCGCGTTGTCCCACTCCCACGTCGTCGAGTGGATCTTCGGGTCGCGCATCCAGTCCCACTGGCCGTGCATGACGTTGTGGCCGATCTCCATGTTCTCGAGGATCTTCGAGATCGAGAGACCGACGGTGCCGGCGACCCACGCCGGTGGGAACAGCGAGATCAGCAGGACGGCGCGGCTGCCGACCTCGAGCGAGCGCTGGACCTTGATGAGGCGGCGGATGTAGTCGGCGTCGCGCTGGCCGCGCGTCTCGAGCACCTCCTCGCGGATGGCGTCGAGCTCGCGGCCGATGGCCTCGATGTCCTCGGGCGTGAGGTGGGCGATCGGGCTGACGTCCTTGTGCTGCAGGGCGGTCATGCTGCGGTCTGCTCCAGGTTCGTGGGTGAGGGAGATCGGGGGTGCGGGCGCTCAGGCGTCGACGACGCAGGGGCCGGCAGCGGTGTTGATGCAGGTCTGGATGAGGACGCCGTCGCCGGGCGCGGCCACGGTGATCGCTCCGTCGCGGATGTCGCGGACGACGCCCTCCTCCAGCGGGACGACGCAGCCGTAGCAGATGCCCATCCGGCAGCCCGACGGCAGCAGGACGCCGGCGTCCTCGCCGTCGACGAGCAGCGGGCGGGACCCGTCGGCGTCGACGGTGGTGCCCGTGCGGGCGAAGGTGATCGAGCCGCCCTCGCCGAGGACGGCGGCCACGGGGCGGAAGCGCTCGACGTGGAGGCGCCGCGACCAGCCGCGCTCCTCGAACAGGTCGACGACGGCGTCGACGAGGCCGTTGGGGCCGCAGGCCCAGGTCTCGCGCTCGGCGACGTCGGGCACGAGCCGCTCGAGCTCGGCGGTGGTGAGCCGGCCGTCGGCGCCGGAGTGCCGCTCCACGAGGCGGATGCGGCCGTCGGCGGCCCAGGCGCGCAGCTCGCGGCCGAACAGGACGTCGGCCGCGGTGCGCGCGGAGTGCACGACGACGACGTCGCCGAGCTCGGCGAGCGAGCCGCGCAGCATCCCGATGACCGGCGTGATGCCGGAGCCGGCGGTGACGAACAGCGCGCGGCGCGGCAGCGGCGAGGTGAGGACGAAGTCGCCATCGGGGCCCTCGAGCTCGACGACGTCGCCGACGCGGGCCTCGCGCACGAGGTGGGTGCTGACCGCACCGTCGGGCACGACGGAGACGGTCACGCTGATGGCGCCGTCGGGACGCACCTGCGACGTGAGCGAGTACGAGCGCCACAGGCGGACGCCGTCCACCTCGACGCCGAGGCGCACGTTCTGGCCGGGCACGTGGGCGGGCCAGCCGGCCGACGGGCGCAGGACGAGGGTGGCGCTCGACGCGGTCTCCGGGATCACCGAGACGATGCGGGCGCGGTGGGTGCCGCGGCGCAGCGGCGCCACGAGGTCGAGGTAGTCGTCGGGCAGCAGCGGGGTGGTGGCTGCCGAGGCGACCCGCACGAGGGCTGCCCGCAGGCCGCCCAGCGACGTGGATGTGGTTCTCCGCATGGAACCAGGATCCGTGCTCCGAGGCGATAAAGTCTCACCCTGAGCGCGTGGATCCGAGGCGCTTCTTTGTTCGCTGGAGACAGTATGGACGAGCAGGACCTGGGCCTGACGCCGGCCGTCGGCGACGCGCTGCGGGCCGGCCTGCCCGAGGTGGCGGCGGCGACCGTGGGCGCGATCGCGGTGGAGGTGCCCGAGTACGCGGGGCAGATGACCGGGGCCTTCCGCACCAACGTCGAGAACGCGGTGCAGCTCGCGCTCGGCGGATTCCTGCGCGCCGCCGAGGAGGCCCGCGGCGCCGGCATCGTGCCGCTGCCCCCGGTGATCGACGCCGCCTACTCCCTCGGCCGCGGCGAGGCGCGGTCTGGCCGCACGATGTCGGCGCTGCTCGCGGCGTACCGCGTGGGTGCGCGGGTGTCGTGGCAGGGCTGGGGCGCCACCTGCGTCGAGCACGGCGTGCCCGCGGCGACCGTGGCCCGGCTGGCCGAGCTGGTCTTCTCCTACATCGACGCGCTGTCGGCGGCGAGCGTCACCGGCCACAGCGACCAGCTCGCGACGTCGGGCCGCGTGCGCGAGCAGTACCGCGAGCGGCTCGCGCTCGGCATCGTCGAGGGGCAGCCCGAGGAGCGGCTGCTCGTGCTGGCCGAGCGCGCCGAGTGGGAGCCGCCGGCGTCGCTCGCCGCCGTGGTGGTGGCGACGTCGGAGGCCCGCACGCTCGCCCCGGTGCTCGGACCGGCGGCGCTGCAGCTGCCCGGCGACGTCGTCGACCTCGGCGTCGACGCCGACCTCGCGGTGCTGCTGGTGCCGGCCCCGTCCCGGCGGTCGGTGCTGCAGGCTCTGCGCGGGATCCCGTCGGTCGTGGGCCCCACCCGCCCGTGGGCGTCGGCGTCGCAGTCGCTGGCGCGGGCGCGCCGCCACCTCGTCCGGCACGGGCTCGGCCGCGCCCTGGTCGACACCGACGACCGCCTGGTCGAGCTCGTTCTCACCGCCGACGACGACGCGCTCGCCGACCTGCGGGAGAGGGCGCTGAAGCCGCTGCAGGGGATGCGCGCCGACACCGCCGACCGGCTCGCCGAGACGCTGCGCTCGTGGCTGCTCCACCAGGGCCGGCGAGAGGCGGTGGCGGCCGACCTGCATGTGCACCCGCAGACCGTGCGCTACCGGATGACCCAGCTGCGCGAGCTGTTCGGCGACGCGCTCTCGGATCCCGACCGCGTGCTCGAGCTGACCGTGGCCCTGGGCGCGGAGCCCGCCGTCCCGGCTCGATGAACCTGGCCCCGCGCCGGTGCGCGAGGGCCTAGGTTGCGCGGCGGAGGGGATGAGGGTGTCCGTCGAGGGGCTCGACCGCGCGGCGGTGCGCACGCCGCTGCTGGTGCCGTCGCTGCGCGGCTACCGCACGGCCTACGCCGGGCGCGACGTCGTCGCGGGCCTCGTGCTCTCCGCCCTGCTCGTGCCCCAGGGCATGGCCTACGCCGAGCTCGCCGGGCTGCCGCCGGTGACGGGCCTCTACACCTCGATCCTCTGCCTCGTCGGCTACGCGCTCGTGGGGCCCTCGCGCATCCTCGTGCTCGGCCCGGACTCCTCGCTCGGCCCGATGATCGCGGCGACGATCCTGCCGCTCGTCGCAGCCGACGGCGATCCCGCACGCGCCGTGCTGCTCGCCTCGGCACTGGCGATCATCACCGGCATCGTCATGGTCGCCGCCGGGCTCGGGCACCTCGGCTTCGTCGCCGACCTGCTCTCCAAGCCCACGATCCTCGGCTACATGAACGGCCTGGCGCTGACGATCATCGTCGGCCAGCTGCCGAAGCTGCTCGGCTTCTCCGTCGACGCCGAGACCTTCGTGCAGGAGGTGCGCGGGGTCATCGCCGGCATCGTGTCGGGCGACATCCTCTGGCCCGCCGCGGGCATCGGGCTGCTGTCGCTGGCGCTCATGCTCGTGCTCAACCGGTGGCTGCCGAAGGTGCCGTCGGTGCTCGTCGCCGTCGTGGTGGCGATGGCGATCAGCATCTGGCTCGATCTCGCCGCGCGCGGCGTGAAGACCATCGGCGTTCTCCCTGAGGGACTGCCGTCGTTCACGGTCCCGCGTGTGGGCGTGGCAGATCTCGGGGTGCTGCTGGTCGGCGGCCTGTCGATCGCGCTCGTCGCGCTCGCCGACACGATCTCCACGGCGACGTCGTTCGCCGCCCGGCAGGGCGAGCGGGTCGACGGCGACCGCGAGATGATCGGCATCGGCACCGCCAACATCGCGGCCGGCCTGTTCCAGGGGTTCCCGGTGAGCACCAGCGGATCGCGGACGGCGGTCGCCGAGCAGGCCGGGTCGCGCAGCCAGGTGTCGGGCCTCGTGGGCGCCTTCATGATCGCCGTGATGCTGGTGTTCGTGCCCGGGCTGCTCTCGGCGCTCCCCCAGCCGACCCTCGGGGCGATCGTCGTCGTGGCCGCGATGTCGCTCGCGGACATCCCCGGCACAGTGCGGCTCTACCACCAGCGCAAGGCCGACTTCTACCTGTCGATGGCGGCCTTCCTCGGCGTCGCCTTCCTCGGCGTGCTGCCGGGCATCGTGCTGGCGATCGCGCTCTCTGTCGTGAACGTCTTCCGCCGGATCTGGATGCCCTACCGCACCGAGCTCGGGCGCCCGGCCGGCGTGCGCGGCCTGCACGACGTGCGGATGTACCCCGAGGCCGAGCACCTGCCCGGCTGCGTGATCCTGCGCTTCGACGCGCCGCTGATCTTCGCCAACGCCGGCACGTTCCGGACCACCGTGCTCGAGTCGCTCGAGCGCGAGCCGCGCCCGAGCTGGGTGATCATCGCCGCCGAGCCGATCACCGACGTCGACACCACCGCGTGCGACATGCTCGACGACCTCGTGCCCGAGCTCGAGGAGGCCGGCGTGCACCTCGTGTTCTCCGAGCTCAAGGACGGTGTCCGCGCCAAGCTGCGCGACTACGGCCTCGACACCGCGCTCGGCGACGACCGGTTCTTCCCGACGACCCACGCCGCGGTCGATGCCTTCCAGGAGGTCGACGGCACGCACTGGGAGCCCCGGCCGCCGGGGTGGGCCCGGGGGCACAAGGAGCAGTAGTCCGCACGGCGGAACGCGGGAATCGGCACCGGGCCGGGCCCGTTACCCTGGTCGCACAACCGAACACGCCGTTCGATCCTCTGCGGGAGAGTCCCGCGAGCAGCGGGCGCCGCAGGAGCAACTCCTCCCCAGGAACCTCTCAGGCACCGTGACCGCAGGGGGTAGGCACCTCTGGAGAGAGGCCCGTCCGACGGGCCCGCCGTAGGAGCAAGCCGCGCCAAGCGCGGCGGAATCTCTCAGGCACCGGCACAGAGCGGGGAGGACCTGTCCTCGCCCCTGCCCGCCCCCGGAGAGAGCCGTGCCCGACCTCGCCCTCGCCACCCCGCTGTGGCTCGCCGTCCTCGGCATCGCCGTCAACGCCCTCGTCGGGGCCCTGCACGCCTACACCGACGACCACCGCCCGTGGGACGTCGTCGGCGTCCTGTCGTTCGCTCTGCTCATGGGCCTCGGCGGCGGGGTGGTGCGCGACCTGCTGCTCGGCCAGCTGCCGCCGCTGTCGCTGCGCAGCCCCCTCGGCGTCGTCACCGTCGTTGCAGCTGCCGCCGCAGGGCGCCTGGTCGTACCGCTGATCCTGCGCGCCGCCCGGCTCATGGCGGTGCTCGAGGCGCTCGCGCTGGCGCTGTTCGCCATCAGCGGCGCCGCGTACGCCGACGCCGCAGGCCTGCCGTGGACGACGTCGGTGCTCGTCGCGGTCGTCGCCGCCGTCGGTGGCGGTGTGCTCGTCTCGCTGCTGCGCGGCGAGGTGCCCTCGGTGCTGCAGGCGGGCCGCCCCGATGCGCTGCTCGCCGCCTGGGCGGCGCTGGCATACCTGCTGCTCGACGACGTCTCGACCGCGGCGGCGTCGATCGTGCCTCTCGCCCTGGCCGTCGGCGTCCGGCTGCTGTCCGACCGGCGCAGCCTCGCGACCCGGCCCCTCAGCCGTGCCGCGACCGCTCCACTAGCGTGACGCCCGTGGCCGCCGCCCCCCGTCGCGAGAACCGCGGGCCGAGCGCGGGCCCGGAGAACCGCCGGGCCCTCATCGCTGCGGCCGCGGAGGTCTTCGCCGAGAAGGGGATCACCGCGCCGCTGTCGGCGGTGGCCAAGCGAGCGGGTGTCGGGCAGGGCTCGCTCTACCGGCACTTCCCCGACCGCACGAGCCTGGCCCTGGCCGCGTTCGAGGACAACGTCGCCGCGATCGAGGCCCTGGCCGACGAGCCGGGCACCGACCTCGACGCGCTGCTCGACCTCATCACCGACCAGATGATCGGGTCGGTCGCGTTCGTGTCGATCGTGTCGCTCGGCGCGGCCGACGAGCGGTTGCTGGCAGTGGGCCAGCGCGTGGTCGATGCGATCGCACCGGCCGTCGAGCAGGCCCGCAAGGCTGGGCGTCTCCGCCGGGACGCCACGGCCGACGACGTCATGCTGGCGATCGGGATGGCGTCGTCGTTCGTGGCGCAGAACCCCGGGGCCGACCGGCGTGCTGTCGCGGAATCGTGCTGGGCGCTGCTCGACCGCGCGCTGCGCCCCTGAGGGTCAGACCTTCGCCAGCGGCACGTCGGGATCGGCGAGCCGCTCGAGGTCGACCGGCTCGTCGCGGGCCAGCAGCGCCTCGACGTCGTCCTCGACGTCCCACACGTTGACGTTCATGGCGGCCAGCACCTTCCGGTGCTTGACCCAGAAGGCCATGAGCTCGCGCTTCTCGGTCTCGTCGGCGCGGTCCTTCTCCCGGACGACTACGCGGTCGTAGTCGTCCGAGCCGGCGAAGCCGCGGTACTCCATGCCGAGGTCGTACTGGTCGCTGAAGAAGAACGGGCGCGCGTCGTACGTCTCGTCGTCGCCGACGATGCTCGCAGCGGCGGCACCGGGCTGGCGGTCGGCCTCGGCCCAGTGCTCCACGCGCAGTCGCCGCCCGAGCGGCGGCCGCGTGGCGTTGGCGACGTCGCCGACCGCCCAGATCCGCGGGTCGGCTGTGCGCAGGTGCTCGTCGACGACGATGCCGTTGTCGACCTCGAGCCCGGCCTTCTCGGCCAGCCCCGTGTTCGGCGCGATGCCGACGCCGACGAGCACCACGTCGGCCTCGACGACGTCGCCGTCGGCGAGCCGCACGCCGGTGAGACGGTCGCCGTCGGTCTCTAGCGTCTCGACCGTGACACCGGTGCGGATGTCGACGCCCTTCTCGCGATGCAGGTCGACGAACAGCTGCGCCATCTCAGGGCCGAGCACCTTGCCGAGCGGGAGGCCGTCGGCCTCGAGCAGCGTCACCTCGAGGCCGGCACGGCGCCCGGCCGCGGCGCACTCGAGCCCGATCCAGCCGCCGCCGATGATGGCGAGCCGGCTGCCGGTCTCGAGCGCCCGGCGCAGCGACTCGCTGTCGTCGAGCCGGCGCAGGTAGTGGGCGAGCTCGGCGCCCGGCACGTCGAGGGTGCGGGGCGTCGAGCCCGTGGCGAGGACGAGCGCGTCGAACGGCACGTGCTCGTCGTCCTGGAGCACGACCTCGGCGGCGTCGCGGTCGATCTCCTCGACCTCGGTGCCGAGCCGCAGCTCGACGTCGTTCTCGCCGTACCAGCTCGCGGGGTGCAGCAGCACCTCGTCGCGGCTCTTGCGCTTCTGCAGGAACTCCTTGGACAGCGGCGGCCGGTCGTACGGGAGCTCGGACTCCGCGCCCAGCACGGTGATCGAGCCGGTGTAGCCGCGCTTGCGCAGCTCCTCCGCCGTCCTGATGCC
>Ga0233425_10000745_pt1 | contig 80935 bp, 71 predicted proteins | sample Watercolumn_Towu_2_FD_181712 | JGI IMG/M metagenome (GOLD analysis project Ga0233425, IMG submission 181712) | Freshwater microbial communities from Lake Towuti, South Sulawesi, Indonesia - Watercolumn_Towuti2014_140_MG | ecosystem: Environmental > Aquatic > Freshwater > Lake | place...
GACCAGAATCCACCTGCAGAGCAGTTTGTCAAAAATGGAAGAAGAATTTATTTGATTGTTTGCGGCGGAGAGCAACTTGTTGAAGTTCCAAGACTTATAGGGAAAACTGTTCGTGATGCAAAATTCACTCTAGAACAAAGGAATCTGAAAATTGGGCAGGAAGTAAAGAAGTTTTCGAATGAATATCCTGAAGATATAGTGATTTCACAAATTATCCAGCCGGGAAGTAAGGTTATGAAATCAACTAAAGTCGACCTTATTATCAGCAACGGTCCACAGGTCGGTGATATTATGATTCCAGACCTTGTAGGGAAAAAACTTGAAGATGCAAGAAAATTGATTGTCGATAAAAAACTGAAAATTGGAAAAGTAACTTATATCGCAAGTGATTTACCTTCAGGGGAAATTCTTGACCAGTATCCTAAAAAAGATAAATCCGCTAAGGAAAATACTGAGATAGACTTGATTGTTGCACAGAAGAGAAAAGTGAAAAAAGATGTTGAGGAAGAAGTAATTCCAAATGGAGATACGCCAAACGATAAAGAAATAATTAAAGAAAAGACTGAAGATGTTGATAAAATTAAAAAGAAAGAAAAACCAAAAGAAAATTTGAAGGATAGTCCCAAAGAAAAACAGAAGAAATCAAAACAACCTGAAAACTGATAATGAAAAAAATATCTATTTCGATTCTTTCTGCTGATTTTACAAAACTGAATGAAGAAATAAAATTAGCCGAAAATGGCGGTGCTGATATCATACACTGCGATATTATGGATGGCAGTTTCGTTCCTAATATTAGTTTCGGACAAAGTATAGTTTCACAGATTGACAAAATAACCGAACTACCGCTCGATGTTCATCTGATGATTGATGAACCTGTAAAATATATAAAAGAATTTGCCGCTGCAGGTGCAGATTATATATCTGTGCATTATGAAAACAATAATCATTTAGACAGGATTATTAATTATATAAAAGATTTTGATATAAAAGCAGGAGTAGCGTTAAACCCTGCTACTTCGTTGAATGTTTTGAAAAATATTTATGATATTCTGGATTTTATATTAATTATGAGCGTGAATCCGGGTTTTGGAGGGCAAAAATTTATTTCATATACGATTTCCAAAATTAATGAACTTGCTAAAATAAGGAATGAAGAGAATTATAAATTTTTGATTGAAGTCGATGGTGGTATCGGACTTGATAACATAAAAAATGTTTCGGATGCGGGATGTGATTTGTTTGTATGCGGAGCATCAGTTTATAAATCAACCAATAAAGAAGATTCTCTCAGAAAAATGAAAGAAATCATTTCATAAATGAAAAACGTTTTTTTCAACGAAGATATCCTAAAAGTCGAAAGCGAAATTATAAAAGAACTTGAAATTCCATCCTTATTATTAATGGAAAATGCGGGTTACAATTCCTATAAGGAAATATCAAATATTTTAACAAAGGAAAAACTTCAGAATATTGTTCTACTTTGCGGAAAGGGGAATAATGCGGGTGACGGATTTGTTATTGCAAGGCATTTGATTTCTAATGGAAAATCCGTTAATATTTTTATGTTTTATCCTGAGAGTTCTTTAAAAGGTGATGCGAGAATTAATTTCACTGTTTTGAAAAAAATAATTGAAAATGGAAATAACAGAAGTATATTTATAAATGAAAATGAACTAATATTACAGTTGAAAAAAGGCAGAAATTTAATAATTGATTCTGTATTTGGAATAGGATTTTCAGGTAAACTTGAAGAAAATACAAGGAAACTTTTTAAAAAAATTAAAAAGAATAAAAGCCATAATGTAATACTTGCATTAGATACTGTAAGTGGCTTATATATAGATAATATAACTGATTGTTTTAAGGCAGATTATACTATTACAATGGGCTCAAAAAAGTTTATAACTTTATTTGGAGAGACAAAAAAACTTAGTGGGTCAATAACAACTGTAAATATTGGAATTCCTGAAAAATATTTCACCAAATATAACGAAAAAAAGATTTTCGAAATTGAGGATGATGACATAAAAGGGATTTTACCATTAAGAAGAACAGATTCAAATAAATATTCCAATGGGAAACTTTACATTATAGCCGGTTCAACAGGTTTTACCGGTGCTGCACATTTATCCGGTGAAGCATCATTAAGAATCGGTTGCGGTGCAGTGATACTTGCTGTTCCTGCCATGTTAAATCCTGTATTTGAAGCTAAAACAATTGAGGTAGTTACACATGCGGTAAAGGATGATAATAATGGTTACTTTGGGATGAATTCACTGATAGACATCGAGGAAAAATTAAAATGGGCTGATACCTGTCTTATCGGGTGCGGGCTTGGAAGAAATGTAGAAACTGGAAAACTAATAAGGAAAATTGTTTCGGAAAATAATATTCAATTCATTATCGATGGTGATGGTCTATTTGCTTTTAAAAATGATTTGAAAATTTTAAAAAAACGCAGTAAGAAAATAATTTTAACACCACATTTAGGTGAATTTTCCGGACTTGTGAACCTTGATACAAAACATATTTTGAATGATATATATTATATTTCAAAAAATTTTGCAAAAGAGCACAATGTTATACTTGTTCTGAAAGGTTCACCTACAATAATAACAGATGGAAATGAATTTTTTATTAATCCAACCGGGAAAGAAAACCTTGCGACATTTGGAACCGGGGATGTTCTTGCCGGCATTATCTCAGGAGTTACCGCGCAGATTAAAAATCCGTTAAAATCTGCTTTATACAGTGTATATCTCCATGGCAAATGCGGAGATTTACTCTGGAATAAATGTGATAACAGTTCTACAATAGCATCTGATTTGCTGCCGAAAATTTCAGAAGTAAAAAAATTTCTTGCTTGCTGATAAAATCAAATTTTTTTAAATACCATCTACCATTAATACTTTATTGTGTTTTTATATTTATTTTATCTTCGATTCCGGGAACAACCTTTCCCAAGATTGAATTTGAATTAAGTGATAAAATTATACATATTATACTATATTCAGGGCTTGGATTATCGTTTTATTTCTCATTTCGGGCTCAGAATAAAATCATATTATTAAAGAATTATGCACTAATTTTTGCTTTAATTTTTAGTATTTTTTATGGATACACAGATGAGTTTCATCAAAAATTTGTTCCTTTCAGGAGTTATGATTTATATGACTGGCTCACTGATGCAGTTGGAGTGATACTGGGATTTATTGTGTATTTTATTTATAAAAAAATAAGAAAATAATTTCAGATATACTTTATCTCGTATTTACATAAAATAAACAAAATAAATTGATATATTAATATGATTCAAATTGCAGACATAAGATTTTTAACCCCGATGTTTATTATAGCAGCAGCGGCTATTATCACCTTAATGATAGGAGTATTTTTTAAGAAATCTCAGGCGACTATAATTTTTATTTGCGTCGTTTCATTGATACTTTCAATATATGCATATTCAAAAATTTTCGAGGAAGGAGTAAATATCATTAATAATACCCTTCGCTTTAATATAACGTCAAATGCATTTGGGATTCTTATATTATTGGCAATATTTATTACGCTGCTTGCTTCGAAAAATTATTTAGAAAATACCGGAATATATTTTATAGAATTTTATTCTTTACTTTTATTTGCTTGTCTTGGAATGCTGCTGATGGTTCATGGCAATGATTTAATTATAATTTTCCTTGGTCTTGAAATGATGTCGATTTGTTTTTATATCCTTACTGGCTTTATGAGAAAGAAAATTCAATCAAATGAAAGTGCATTAAAATATTTCCTGCTCGGTTCATTTCTGACCGGTTTTCTATTAATTGGGATTTCATTAATTTACGGTTCGACGGGTGGTATAACGAATATAATAAATGTCTTTTCAAATACACAGTTTTTTAAATCTCCGGTTTTTATTATTGGAATTGCTTTATTTTTAATTGGCTTTATGTTTAAAATTGGGATATTCCCGTTTCATATGTGGATACCGGATGTGTATGAAGGGGCTCCGACTATTGTTTCGGGAATGATGTCAACAGCAGGAAAAATTGCGGCAGTCGGCACTATTGCACAAATTGTTTTTTCGAGTGAAAATCTGAAAGACTTCTATGTTTTGTTTGCAATACTTGCAGTTATTACAATGCTGTTCGGAAACGTAATTGCACTTGCACAAAGTAATCTTAAAAGACTTCTTGCATATTCTTCAATTTCTTCGGCCGGATATATTCTTGTTGCATTTGCGGCAATGAATTCGAGTTCAACAACAGCAGTTTTAATTTATTTATTTGCGTATTTATTTATGCAACTTGGCGCTTTTATAGTTGTATCTATTATTGAAGTAGAAAATTTCAGCAAAGAAAGTTCTCCGAAAACAGACATTGAAAATTATAAAGGTTATGCTAAAAAAAATCCGTTTCTGGCATTTTCACTTACAATTTTCCTTTTTTCACTCGCAGGTATACCTCCGCTTGCAGGATTCTGGGGAAAATATTATCTGTTTTATTCTGCAATAATTTCCAATAAAATGTTTCTGGTTATTATAGCAATAATAGCAATTCTATTGAGTATATTATCGGTTTTCTATTATTTAAGAATTATTGTAAATATGTGGTTCAAAGAACCTGATGAACCCGGAGAAATACAAAAAAAGGATTACTCCGCTTATTTTGCAGTTTTCCTGTCGCTGGCAGGAACAATAGTGTTCGGATTTATTCCACAACTAATATTTACTATATTTAAAATTAAATAGCAGTTACAAGAATTAAATTATTTACAGGGATTAATATTGATATTTAAAAAATATGTTATACATCTTAATTCTAAATATATTTTTATCGTCGCAGCAATTTGATACTCTGCCTGCAGTAAATTATAACCAGGTAAATAATTTTATTAATGCTGTTTCTATGACTAAAGATGGAAAAGGATTTTTATATGTACTTGACAGGGAATCAAATGAAGTAATTAAATATGATGAAAATCTGAAACTAATAAAAAAAATCGGTAAAAAAGGGTGGAACAACGGTGAATTTGATTCTCCTGATTACATTGATGGCTCATCCGGACTTGATATTTATGTGGCTGACGGAAAAAATTTCAGAATACAAAGGTTTGATTTGAATCTTAGCTATGTTTCTTCTCTTATCACTAATAGTGAAATATTTCCGGAAGAATTCAAATTTTCAAAACCGAAAGCGTCTATAATAATTAATTCTAATGACCTTTATGTTGTAGATGGTGATAATCCCCGTGTTGTAATATTTAATAACGGAACATCACCTACAAAATATTTCGGAGGATATCAGACAGGGCAATATGCACTTCTTGAACCAAGAAAAATGGTAAAGGATAGTTATAATAATCTATATATTTTTGATTTTCAGAAGAAAACTATTTTAAAATTCGATAATTTCGGAAATTATATTAAAGAAATAAAATTGGAAAATATAATTTCGATTTCAGAGTATAACGGAATTTTATATATTCTTGCAAAAGATGGTATATATTTTTATGACACAAACAAAAACGGATATACCGATAAAAAAAATCTGGATATCTCTGTGAATACTGTTTCAATTACTGATTTTCTTGTAATAAATGATAATAAGTATTTTATTTTAGAAAAAAATAAATTAAGTTATTGGACTTTTTAATAATTAAAAAATTTCAGAAATGGCGTTTAGTTTAAATAAAGTTTGTTTATTAGGCAATTTAGGCAAAGACCCTGAGTTATCTTATTCAGGAAGCGGGAGGGCATATTGCCGATTTTCAATTGCTACAAATTATTCCGTGAAGGATGAAAATGACAACTGGCAGACAAAAACCGACTGGCATAATATTGTGACATTCGGGAAAGTTGCTGAAGATTGTTCAACACGTCTGAAAAAGGGGAGCAAGGTTTATATTGAAGGAAGACTACAGTATGACGTTTTTGAAAAAGATGGTGTGAAAAGAAATTCAGTCAGTATCATTGTGAGTGATTTCAGTAGTATTATTTATATAGACAGAAAGGAATCACTTGAACCCGGAAAAGGAGCAGAGGGAACAGAACCTGCACCTTCTGCTGAAGATGACTTGCCGTTTTAATGTAAAATGTAAATGGTAATATACATATTTGAGCATTAGTGTTGAAAAAGACTCTCGTAACCAAGCTCCAGCTTGGTTACGAATAAGAGAAATAATTAATTATACTTAAATATTTTATCTTCTATTTCAAAAATATAAGCAATCAATGCAGTTCTTATCCACATACCGTTTCTTTCCTGTCTCCAATACATAGCTCTCATGTCTGAATCAACATCTACTTCAATTTCCGCTCTTCTCGGGAGAGGATGAAGTATGATAGCGGTTTTTTTCATTAACTTTAAATGACTTTTCGTGATGTGGAACCGTGAGTAGTCAATATCCTTAGATTCTCCATTAATATCATATTCATCCTGTATTCTTGTCACGTATAAAGCATCTGCTGTTTTTACTGCTGAATTCAGCGAATCAGTTTCGGTGTATTTATATTTTTTCTTTTTAAGAAACGAGATTATTCCTTCGTCCATTTTCAGATAGTCAGGTGAAACAAAAGTAAATTTTATATTTTTGTAGTTCGTAAGAAGATAACTTAATGACCTTACAGTTCTTCCTCTTTTCAAATCTCCAATCATTACTATATGTTTATTATCAATTCCACCTTTATCATTAAACGCCCAGTTTATTGTATATAAATCGAGTAATGCCTGTGTGGGATGCTGGTCTTTCCCCGAACCGCCGTTAATTACAGGGATTGGACGTTTTATCCTGTTTAACATCCATGCAGCTTTTTCTGCAATACCTTCCTGAAAATGTCTCATTATTATAAGGTCAGCATAAGAACTGAATGTTCTTATTGTATCTTCAGTTGATTCTCCTTTAATTTCTGATGATGTCGAGGTCGACCTAATTTCACTTACCTTTAATCCAAGAATATAACAAGCACTTTGAAATGACACAAAAGTTCTTGTAGAAGGCTGTACAAAATAAAGCATCGCACGCTTATGTGAAAGTAGTGTCTGAAGCCAGTCAAGTCCTTTTTTCTTTTTAGCAATTGTCCTTATTTTGCTTGCTAAACTGAATAATTTTTCAAGCAATTTTCTATCAAACTGCTGTGAAAATAAACAATCAAAAATTCTACCGTTTTTTTCAAAAAAACTGAGTCTTTGATGCAAATCCAGTTTACTGAAATTTTCCCAACTGAGTTTTTTTAATTCTTCGAATTTATATTTTTTCATATTATTTAATCATCAAAAGTTTTAAAATCGCTTTTTGAGTGTGAAGCCTGTTTTCTGCCTGGTCGAAAACAATAGAATTTGGTCCATCGATTACTTCATCGGTAATTTCCTGACCTCTATGTGCGGGTAAACAGTGCATAACAAGCACTTCCGGTTTGGCTTTTTTCATCAAATCTCCATTGAGTTGAAATTTTTCGAAATTTTTTAATTTTTTATCTTCATCGGATTCCTGACCCATACTAATCCAGGTATCGGTGTAAATGACATCGGCATCTTTAATTGTATCAGCCGCATTATTCATTCCTTTGATTTTCGAACCTGTCTTTTTTGCAATTTCCATTTCCTCATTCACAACAGATTCAAGTGGCCCATAACCCTCAGGATATGCAAAATTAATGTTCATTCCCATTCTTGAGCAACCCTGAATTAATGAATGTAATACATTATTACCATCACCAATATATGAAAGCGTTAATCCTTTTAGTTCACCTCGTTTTTCATATATCGTAAATAAATCTGTAAGGATCTGGCACGGGTGGTCATAATCGGTCAAACCGTTGATTATGGGTATTGATGAATATTTTGCAAGGTCAAGTATAGTCTGGTATGAAAATGTTCTTGCCATAATTCCGTCCACATATCTTGAAAGTACTTTTGCGGTATCGTGAATTGTTTCACCTCTGCCCATCTGTAAATCTTTTGAAGAAAAATACATTGCAGTCCCGCCAAGCTGATACATTCCTGTTTCAAAAGATACGCGTGTCCTCGTCGAAGATTTTTCGAAAATCATTGCAAGAGTTTTACCTTTCAAGTCTTCGGTATTTCTTGGTCCCTTCTTTGTTGAATCTGCTTCGTGAATTATCAAATCCATTTCTTCGATGGAAAGATAATTTAATGATATAAGGTCTTTATGTTTAAATTGATTCATATATTTATTTATTTTATGGATGTATTAATGTTCCTTCTTTATTTTCAATTGCCTGCATTAGGTTTTCTATGTTTGTTATAATCGAATTTTTTCCTGTATTAATTACGTAATCCATAGCTGCCCCAACTTTCGGTCCCATACTGCCTGATGAAAAATGTCCCTGCTCTAAGTATGTTGATGCTTCATCAAGATTCATCGATTTTAGTTCAATCTGATTTGGTTTATTAAAATTCAAATAGCATTTGTCTATATTGGTCATAATAATAAATTCATCAGCGTTTATATCAATAGCAAGCCTTGCACTTGCATAATCTTTATCAATTACAGCTTCAATTCCTTCAATATGATTGTTCTCATCTAACGAAACCGGAATTCCACCTCCACCAACTGCAATGACAATATTTCCACTTTCAGCTAAATCATTAATGATTTTTGCCTGTAAGATACCAATAGGTTTTGGAGAGGGGACAACACGTCTGTATCCTTTACCGGCTGGGTCTTCTATAAATTTCCATCCTTTTTGCTGAATAATTACTTTTGCTTCATCTGATGTATAATATGGACCGACGGGTTTTGATGGATTTTCAAATGCTATATCTTTTTTATCGACTATTACTTGAGTTAATATAGTAACTACATTTTTTTTAATTTTATATTTATTTAAAATATTTTGAATTGATTTTTGCAATATATATCCGATTTCACCCTGAGTCTCAGACACACAAACATCAAGAGGCATAGGAGGAATTTTTTTTGATGCTTCTTCATTTTGTATAAGGAGATTTCCAACCTGTGGACCATTTCCATGAGTCAGAATAACGTTGTAATCACTCGATAATAATCCTAAAAGTTGTTCAGATGTATTATCAGAGGCAGACTCTTTTTCTTCAATGGTACCCTTTGATTTCGAATCTAATAAAGCATTACCTCCTAATGCAATTAGCAGTTTATTTTGTACTTCCGGCAATTGAAAAATTTGAATTTTAAATGTGCAATTTACCTGTATTAATGTTTCTAAGCAAACCAATAAAACATAAAATATTAGTAAATGTCATTACATTAATTTTGGGGATTTGATATGGAACAAATTTTATTGTTTATTGTTAAAATAATATATAATTTAAATTTAATGCTGAAAAGGTATTCAAATAGGATTTATGGATTATTCAGTTTAGCAACTTCGGTTATATTTATCACATTATCGCTTCTATATAGCTGCAATATTTTTTCTGTCAATGATGATATAAATCTTGGAAAGGAAATTGATAAAGAGATAAAATCCAAACCGCTGGAATATCCAATGCTACAGGGACATCAGGATATTAAAGATTACGTTTCCGGTATCGGAAAATATATTATTAACACATCCTCATTGATTGAGTATAAGGATATTTTTCCATATAATTTCCAGATAATTAATGATTCAATAATAAATGCATTTTGCACTCCCGGCGGTTATATTTATGTTTATACAGGATTGATGAAATTTGTTGATAACGAAGCAACACTTGCGGGAGTTCTTGCACACGAAATTGCACATGCCGAAAGAAGACATATGACGCAGAGATTAACATCATATTATGGAGTTAGTGTTGTATTGAATCTGTTATTGGGAAATAATCCGAGTACAGCGGCTGAGATAGTAGCAAATTTATTCGTCGGACTTGGTTTTCTTGCAAACAGCAGAAGCGACGAAGGAGAATCTGATAATTATTCAATCAGATATTTAATGACTTCGCAGTATTATCCCGGCGGAATAATATTTTTCTTTGATAAAATAAGGGAAGAGCAAAAGAAAAAAGGAACAACCCCCGGTTCATTGGATAGATTACTCTCTACACACCCACTTCCTCAGGACAGAATTGACAATGTTGCAGAACAATTTAAAATTTTGAAAATTAATCCCGACCCGACTAAAGGACTCTACACAGAGAGGTACCAGCAGCAAAAATCAAAATTACCATAAAAAATGAAAAAGTTTTTTATTTTCAGTACAATAATTATATTAATTATTTCAAATTCGGTTTTTTCACAGACTGATATAAGGGATAATAGTTATAAGTTTAAAATTTCATTGAACTCAGCGTGGAAGAATTCTTCTAAAGTCGAAACGGATAAAAAAGACGTAATTAAGTATGTTTATAAAAAAGGTAATGCATCGATAATGATAATTGCTTTTAAACTTGCAAATGTTCAGAATCTCGCAGATTTTATTTATACAATTGAAAAGGACGCAGAACTGAATATACCGCAAAGGACTTCTGATTATACTGAATATGATTATGATAATTATGACGGCAGAAGTGCTGTGTATAAAGATGCGAATGATATTGAAAATATATTTTTTTACAGGACAAAATTAATGGAAGCCAGTGAGAATTATGCATATATGATAAGGTTCATTTACAAAATCAAAGAATACGGTACAACACAGGAAAAAGAAATTAAATCAATAATAAGTACTTTTACTCCTTTATTCTAAATGAATTTATCCGTTTAAAAAGGGATTAAATTTTTTTTCACTTCCGACAGTCGTTTTCTCCATATGTCCCGGATATAATGTAAAATTTTCATTACATTTTTTAAAAAGACTATTTTCAATAGAATCAATTAAAAGACTGTAATCACCCTTTGGCAGGTCAGTCCTTCCGATTGAATTTTGAAAAATCAAATCCCCGCAAAAAACATTTTCATTAATAAAATCGATAAAACAAACACTTCCAGGAGAATGTCCGGGTGTCGATAAAGAAATAATTTCGCATTCTCCGATTTTAATTTTTATTTCATCATTAAATAGTTCATCAATCGCAACATCTTCGAATAAATCGAGTCCAAACATATCTGCCTGCGATTTAGCTCCTTCAACCAGGAATTTATCATTTATATTTAAATATGATTTTACATTAAAATTATTTCGAACAAAATTAACTCCCAGAATATGGTCGATGTGTCCGTGAGTAAGTAAAACCGACTTCAACTTAATTTTATTTTTTTTCACATAATCGGAAAAATTATTCTTTTCAAAATCAAGGTAAAATCCGGGGTCAATGATAATTGCTTCTCCGGTCTTTTCATCAAAGTATAGATAAGTATTTACCTGAAAGGGATTGACTGTGAAAATCTGTAATTTCATTTTAACTTAATTGATTTTAGGTTTTTATTTAAATATTTTTAGCATTTGAAAATTGATGCAACTTAATCCTAAAATTAAAATAATTGCTTCAAATCGTAAAGCTAATTTTCAATATATAATAATAACAAAATACGAGGCAGGATTAGTTCTTTTAGGTACTGAAGTGAAATCTTTAAGGGATTCTAAAGTTAATCTTCAGGATTCTTATGGAAAATTCATTAAGGATGAATTGTGGTTGATTAACTGCCATATTAGTGAATATAAATTCGGAAACATTAACAATCATGACCCGTTACGAACAAGAAAATTATTACTGAATAAAAGAGAATTGCGAAGGATAAAAACAGCACTTGAAGAGAAAGGATTAACTATTATTCCGATAAGTATTTATTTTAAAGATTCATTGGTTAAGGTGGAAATGGGAGTTGCAAAAGGAAAAAAATTATACGACAAAAGAGAAACAATAAAAAAGAGAGAAGAAAACAGAAAACTCAAAAGAATAAAATGATATGTTCATCCCTGTAAAAGAGCAGATGGAAATCTTAAAGAAAGGAACAGTTGAAATAATTCCCGAAGATGAATTATTTGCAAAAATCGAAAAATCAATTAAAATAAAAAAACCCCTTAATGTTAAACTGGGCTGCGACCCTTCAATGCCGGATTTGCATATAGGTCACTCAGTTGTACTTAATAAATTACGTGAGTTTCAGGATTTGGGACATCAGGCGATTCTGATAGTAGGGGATTATACGGGAATGATTGGCGACCCGAGCGGTAAAAAATTAACAAGACCTCAATTATCTTTCGAGGAGACAAGAAAACACGGACAGACTTATTTTGAGCAGGCATCTAAAATTCTTGATAAAAATAAAACTAAAATTTTATATAACTCTGAATGGCTTAGTAAGCTGACGATGGAATACCTGATAAAAATAATGAGTAAGTTTACCGTTCAGAGGATTCTTGAAAGGGACGATTTTACAAACAGGTTAAAAGAGCAAACTGAAATATCACTGCATGAAATATTATACCCGATTATGCAGGGATATGATTCGGTTGCAATTGATGCCGATGTTGAACTTGGGGGAACTGACCAGAAATTTAATAATCTTGTAGGACGTGATATGCAGAAAAGATTCGGGAAAGAACCGCAGGTTGTTGTACTACTTCCATTACTTGAAGGTACTGACGGGAGTGAGAAGATGAGTAAATCCCTTAACAATGCAATTGGCATTACAGATTTACCTAAAGATATTTTCGGAAAAGCAATGAGTATTCCGGATACCTTGATTTATAAATATTTTACTCTTGCAACAAGAAAACGTCCGGAAGAATTATTAAAAATCAAAAAAGAACTTGAAAATCCCGAAAACAATCCGAGAAATACTAAAAGAAAACTTGCTTACGAATTAGTTAAATTATATTATGATGAAGAAACGGCTGATAATGCAATAGAAGAATTTGATAAAATATTTATTAAAAAGGAATTACCTGATGAGATTCAGGAATATACAACGAATGAAAAATCTGTTAAGTTCGTAAATTTTTTAACTATTTCCGGGCTTTCGAATTCAAATGCAAATTCACGCAGATTGATTGAACAAGGAGGAGTGACAGTAGATGGGAAAAAAATTTCAGATATAAATTATATACTTAATATTGATAAGGAAATCATAATTAAAGTTGGAAAAAGAAAATTTTTAAAAGTTATTCCCGAAAAATAATTTTTTAAAATAAACACAGAAAGGAGAAAAAAATTGGATAAACCGTCAAAAATATTTTTTACAAAAGGGGTAGGCAGACATAAAGATTACCTCCAGTCATTTGAACTTGCACTCAGACAGGCAGGAATTGAAAAATGCAATCTTGTAACTGTATCGAGTATATATCCAGCCGGTTGTAAACGATTATCTAAGGAACAGGGAACAGCATTGCTTGAACCGGGGCAAATTACTTTCTGTGTTATGGCAAGAAACTCTACTAATGAACCAAACCGTCTTATTGCCTCTTCAATCGGTGTTGCATTACCTTCTGATGACAGCCACTACGGATATATTTCCGAACACCATCCTTTCGGAGAGCCCGAAAAAATTTCCGGTGAATATGCCGAAGACCTTGCGGCTACAATGCTTGCAACAACACTCGGACTTGACTTCGACCCGGAAACTGCATGGAATGAAAGGGAAAATATTTACAAACAAAGCGGAAAAATTTTTAAATCATTTAATATTACACAATCTGCCGAAGGTGATAAAAACGGTCTCTGGACTACCGTTATCGCCTGTGCAATATTTCTTGAATAAATATTTTATAACATTAAAAAAAATCCGTGAGCATCTGTTAAATCTGTGTTATCAGTGTGCTATATCCTAATCCAGATTATCCAACTGAATTAATTCCCATTTTAAATCGTTGAGATTAAATGAAAGTTCGCATATAACATTTTGTTTTTTGCAGAGGACGGAATAATGATGTTTATATGAATTTCCCGCCGGTATGCGCCAGGTTGCATTTATTTCCGAAACGTTATAGATGCTTTCCCGCCACTTAAATCTGACAATCTGAAAATTCAGCCCGCGGAAAAACCCTATCACTTCTACTGGTTCAAATATCTTTGACTGCATATCCTTTCATTATACCATAATAATTTATGGATATTTTTTTAAAATGTCAAGGAAGGATTTAAAATGAAATTTTATAAATTTTAACTTTAAATATTAATTGTTAATTTAAATTTTGTTTTAGAAAAAATTTTTTATGTCTATATCATTCGATAAATTTAACAATTTCAGTTCTCTTTTTAAGGATTACATAAGTAATTTTTCTTTGGTTTCAGGTTTTTATGAATCGGATTACAGGAATGATGAAAATTTTCTGGAATCAATAAATCGTAAGCATAAATTATATTTATCCGGCAAATCTTTTACCAGAAATTCAATAGCCGAAGTGCTGAAAATACAGAATAAATTTTTTAATTCTTCGGAAAACACTTTAAAAAATATTGACCTTTTAAAGCAGGATAATACATATGCAATTGTTACAGGTCAGCAGGTGGGAATACTATCAGGTAATTTGTACACAATTTACAAAGCAGTGAATGCAATACAGTTATCAAAAAAACTAAATGAAAAATTCCCTGATTATAACTTTGTTCCGATTTTCTGGATGGAAACCGATGACAACGACTTTCCGGAAATAAATAATATTAATCTATTAACTAAGGAAAATACTTTCAAAACATTCAGTTATTATTTTAATAACCAGCAGGAGGAAAAATATTTAATACCTGCAGGATTACTGAGTTTTGATTCTTATATAAATAACTTCATTGGTGACATTAAAAATTCTTTACCGAAAACAGATTTTACAGGAGATTTATTTGAAATAATAGCACGCTCATATAAACCCGGAATAAGTTTTGCGTATGCATTTGCAAGATTTTTAAATTATATTATTCCTGATTCGGGATTAATTTTTTGCAATCCAAGTGATAGGGAAATTAAAAATTTTTTACAACCTGTTTTTCTGAAAGAGCTATCCACTTATCCAAAAACCTGTGAAATTGTAATTGAAACATCGGATATTTTAGAACGAATGTATGAACCGCAGGTAAAACCAAAACCGATTAATTTGTTTTATTGTCATAATAATAACCGCTATTTAATAGAACAGGATAGTGCAAATCATTTCAAACTTAAAAATACCCGTAAAAAATTTGAAAAAGAAGAATTATTTCAGTTACTTGAAACCAATCCAGAAAATTTCAGCCCGAATGTAGTTTTAAGACCAATATGCCAGGATTACCTTTTACCGACTGTTGCATATATCGGAGGTCCGTCTGAAATTTCGTATTTTGCACAGTTCAAAAATGTATATAAATATTTTAATGTGATAATGCCTGTGATTTATCCCCGAACATCAGTAACAATTCTGGAAAATAAAATTACATCATATCTCGAAAAGAATAATATTGAACAAAGTGAACTTTTTGAGGGACAATCCATAAGACATAAATTTATCAACAGAATTTCGCAAACAAATTTTGAAGATATATTTAATAAATATATTGATGAGATAAATGCATTGAATTATTCATTAAATAAAATTCTTGAAGATACAGATAAAAACCTTACCAATAATTTTAAGAATAAAACGGAAAAATATATTGAAAATGTTAAATTTATTAAACAAAAATTCTACGATTCAAAAATGAAGCAGAATGATATATTAATCAAAAAACTTGATTTTATCATAGAATATGTTCAACCTGAAAAAATATTACAGGAAAGATATTTGAATATTTTATATTTTATCAACAAGTATGGATTAAATTTTTGTTCTGATCTAATTGACCGCATTGATATTAATTGTTTTGAACATCAGATTATAAATAAGACTTAAATATTTTGCAAAAATAAAATCATTTGAATTACCCTAAAAAAATATTAGTAATCAGGTTTTCTTCATTTGGAGATATCGTGTTGACTTTTCCCTTATTGAAAATATTAAAAGAGAAATTTCCCGGATGCAGCGTTCATTTTTTAACAAAAAATAACTATGTACCATTGCTTCAGATGAATATGGCTATTGATTTAATATTATCTGTGGAAACAGATGACAGGAAAAAACAAATTAATGAAATCCGAAAAGAAAAATACGATTTAATAATAGATTTACAGAATAATTTAAGAAGCAGGTTTTTAACATTATTTATTAATTCAAGGGTCAAAAGATATAAAAAAAATAACATTAAAAAATTTCTTCTAATAATCACAAAAATCAATTTACTAAAAAACTCGCCGAGAATATTTCAGAAATATTTACGAACTATTGAAATATATTTAAAAAATGAGGATTATGAATTTGAGACTTCAGAATTGGAATTTGATAAAAAACCATTAATAAAAGGTGATTATATTGTAGTTTCCCCCTGTTCACGGCATTTTACAAAAACATATCCAAAAGAAAAGTTTGTACAAATATTAAATAATTTTTCAGAACAGAAATTTGTACTTGTAGGAGCAAATGATAAAATCGAAAGAAAAATATGCAATTATATAGAAACTAATACGAATAACGTAATGAATTACTGCGGAAAACTTAATTTTGAAATGCTTGCAAATGTGATTTATCTAAGTAAATCTGTAATATCAAATGACAGCGGCGTAATGCATTTTGCAGAAGTTTTGGGGAAAAGTGTTTTTGCTTTTTTTGGAAGTTCCGTTAAGGAATTTGGATTTTTTCCGAATTTGCCTGAGTCAAGAGTATTTGAAGTAAAGGACTTAAAATGCCGTCCTTGCTCACATATAGGAAAGAAAGATTGCCCAAAAAAACATTTTAAATGTATGAACGATATTATTCCCTTTTTCAATTAATTATTACTAATGTATCCGAGAATTGTACTGAATAAAAATGAGGAAAGACGTATTAATCTTGGACACCAATGGATTTTCAGCAATGAAATTTCAATAGCTGATGATGGAATTGCAAACGGTGATATAGTCGAAATTTATACACATCAAAATAAATTTATCGGAAGGGGATTTTATAATAAAAATTCATTAATTGCTTTTAGATTATTAACCAGAAATAAAAAGGAAATTGACAGGGAGTTTATTCTTGCCAGAATTAAAAATGCGGATAATTTTCGTAAAAGGATTTTCAGAAACAGGGATTCTTACAGAATGGTATTTAGTGAAAGTGATTTTCTTCCGGGATTGATTATTGATAAATTTACAGATAAATATTCTATTCAGATACATTCGCTGGGGATGGAAAAATACAAAAATATTATAAAGGATATTTTGATTGATGAATATAATGCTTCATTTATAATAGAGAAAAACGATAATCGTTTAAGAGAATATGAAGGTCTGGAAAGGAAAGAGGGTATATTATATGGTGAAAATGAAATTTTTGAAATTGAAATAGATGGGATAAAGTATAATATCGACCTGTGCGAAGGACAAAAAACAGGTTTTTATTTTGACCAGGTAAATAATAGAAAAATATTATCTGAATATTGTACTACAGATAATAAAGTTCTTGATTTATTCTGCAATGAAGGTGGATTTGCACTTTCTGCCGCAAAAGCCGGTATGGACATTATCACCGCTGTTGATTCGTCATCAAGGTGTATTGAAATTGCCAAAAAGAATTTTGAAAATAATAATTTCAAAGAAATAAATTTTTTATGTATGGACGTTTTTGATTTATTAAAGAATAACATTACAAATGAAATAAAATTTGATATAATTATTCTTGACCCTTCCTCATTTACAAAATCAAAGAAAAATATCCATACAGCAGAATCGGGTTATGAAGAGTTAAACCATAAAGCCATGCAGATTATAAATAGAAATGGAATATTATTTACATTTACCTGTTCTTATCATATAAGTGCGGAATCGTTTAAAAAAATTATTATGAAAAGTGCTCAAAAAGCAAAAAGAAATATTCAAATTATAAAAAAATTGACAGCATCGGAAGACCATCCGGTTTTGCCTGCAATGCAGGAAACTGAATATCTTAAAGGGTATGTTCTCAGAATTATATAAGCATAATTTACTTAACAAATTAGATTATATATGACAATGTATCTATATTATTATATAGAGTTTTAGCATTTTTTTTTATATCTTAAATAATTATGGAAAAAACCGAAAGTGTGCAGGAAGAAAAAACCATAGAAAAGTCAATGGAAATTAATAAAAATTTTGCAAAATATCTTTTATTATTGCCAATAATTATCACATTTTTATTTTTGTTAGGTTTTTCTTCATTTTATAATAAAAATACGCATCAACTTTTTGATAATGGATTTTACGAAACAAATTCCAACTTGTATTCAACTTTAAATACGGAAATAAATATTCTTACTGAAGAAGACGTTGCCCATGGTATTAAAGATACGGTATATACAACATTCAATTGCTGGCTTGAGTTAAGAATTGACAGACAAATGCTATATCAGCACTGGCGAAACGGAAAAATCAGTTCATATCCTGTATCGACAGGGAACAAGTATCTTAGCAGGAGTGTTGAATCGAGACCGGGATTATTTGCCATTTTCCATAAAGAAGAACATCATCAGTCTACTCAATACAATAACGCTGATATGTATTATTTTATGCCTTTTAATCAGGGAATAGGATTTCACTCTTTAAATGGAACAGGGTATTATGGAGCATTAGGTAAAACACCGAGTTCTCATGGATGTATAAGAATGAGACATGAAGATGCTAAGAAACTATTCTTAGATTGTCCATTGGGTACTCTTGTATTGGCTCATAAAGGTTATACAGCAAGAACTGTGGGATTTGCACCTCAAAATTATGAAAATGATATTGATTTTACAAAAGACCAGTTTAAATATATGTTAGCAGAAAACCTTTATAACATATTAGAAGGATTATATTACGTAAAAGCAAGAAAGTTTTTTATTGTCAATCCTAAAATAGTTCCTTTATCGGGAATTTATATAAGTTATGATAAAAAAATTCCTCAAAAACAAAAATTACCTGTAAGTTCCTATAGAATAGAAATGACAGTCGACAGAATCTATACGTATAAATCATTATTAATCAGCAGTATAGAGCTGATGTATCTTGCAAAAAATGACACTGATTTGAATAATGAAGATGATGAAGAAACTACCGATAACAAAGGAGAATATACATATTCGGAAATGGATTTAGTCAAAAAATATTTTCACAATCCGATTGGAATACTTCCATATTTTCCACCCAACAGATAAAAATATGAATTAAATAATTCTTTTTATATTTTAAAATATATATATTGCAACGAATTCTGAGGGAACTTATTATTAACTTAAGAGTTTAAAAAACAGAAATAAAATAAAGGAGTTCGAAAATGACAACTGAAAATAATAACCTGGAAACATACATTGAACCCATTGATGAGAAAATGAAGTATGGGGCACCAGAACTGCTCAAAAACTATAAGAAATTTATAACGATGGGCTTGCTCTTTACATTTATCTTACTTGCAGTTGGAATGACAGCATACGGATTATCGATTATTATTCAGATGGAGCAGAATAAAACTAAAACAGGTGGTTTAACAACTGTAGAACTTCAACAGCAACAATCTGATACGAAGGATGATACTCCACCTCCTCCGGACCTTCCAACAGAAAAAGTAGCAGCCTTAAAAGATGATGCTGCATTGGTTCCTGAACCTGTTGCAAAAGAGCGAGCAGATACAACGAAGTTTAAAACTCAGGCAGAACTGGATAAAATTAAAACTGTAGTATCCTCAGAAGGTGACATTAATGCAGACCCGACGAAAGAGTTCTCCGGAGATTTAAAATCATCTGATAAAGAAAAAATTGAAAAGGAAAAAACAAAAGATATAAAAGAAACCAAGGTTGAAAAGAAAGTTTATCAACAGTTTGAAGTGGAAAAAGCACCCGTTGCTGTTAACCTGGGTTCTGTTAGAGGTTCAATGAAATATCCTGAAATTGCAAAAGCAAATAACATTGAAGGTAATGTAGTTGTTAAAGTACTCGTAGGTCCTGACGGAACGGTACAAAGTATTGGCGGAATTAGCGGACCGGATGTATTTTACGATGAAGTGAAATCCAAAGTAATGAATTTAACTTTTACACCTGCATTACAAAATGGTAAACCTGTTAGTTGCTGGGTAAGTGTTCCATTCAAATTTACCCTTCAAAACAAGTTTAAGAAGGAAGATAAAGATGAGAATAAGGAAGGGAACACTGAGAAAAAAGAAGGAGAAAAATAAGCAGTATTCTGCTCTTTCATTTTGTATTAAAAACATAAACGGTTTTTTAAAATGAAGACCGCTTTGATAATAAATATTTTTACAGCGATATTTGTTTTCATAGTTGGTCTTCTTTTTTTATTGAATATAATTCCGTCTGGTTCTTCTTCAAACAGAGTTATTTTTAGTATAATACTAATAGGTTATGGTGTATACAGATTTATGAATTTTCTTACAAAATACAATCTTTCTAAACAGGAAAAATCAAGTAAGAATTTAAAGGAAAAAACACAAAAAGTGATAAACAATATACGGGAAAATAAAATTGAAAATTAATATCGTCTACATATTAATATTTTTTGTAGTAATTATATATTCTTGCGGTAACGAATCTTCCGGGGATAAAATATATGTTGATTCAATTGCTGTGGATGAAAACATTTCACCTTTATTTATTACTGTGCTTCAGGATTTTACTTGCAGATTTCAAAATAACAAGTTGAATTATAAAATTAGTACAACAAGGAATACAACATCGGAATTTGTTGGTGCTGATATAAAAATGATATTAATTTCAAGAGAATTTGATAACGAAGAAGGTTCAAAACTTAATGAAAATAAGATTGAATATAATGATTTTCCTGTTGCGTATGATGCAATTGGATTTATTGTCAACCCTGATAATCCTGTAGAGAGGATTACTTCGGATGATATTAAAAAAATATTTTCTGGTGAATATAAACTGTGGACGGATTTAAATGTGCTGCTTGAAAGGGGAGTTGATTCTCTTGAGCAGAACAAAGCAGTGCAAAAAATAATGAAAGGTAATGAAAGGAATATTAAATTATTTATACAGCGACAGAATTCTTCAGTTTTTTCATATGTAAAAGATTCTGTAATGCTTGGAACTGATTATAGCAAATCTGCGCAAATTTGCTCTACAAGTGTTCAAATGCTTGAATCGGTAAGGAAAAATAAAGGAGCAATCGGTATAATAAATCTATGCTGGCTTGCAAAAGGTGAAGCGGATAAACTTGACTCCACAGTTAAACCATTAAGGATAAGTAAAATTTTTTCTAATGGAAAGAGGGACGAATTCAGACAATTACATCAGGGATTAGTAGCAACTAAAAAATATCCCTATATCCGAAAAGTAATGTTATATACAACAACCATTGCCTCAAAATTAAATTCCGGTTTTATAAATTATCTATTAAAAACAAACGGACAGGAGAGTGTATTAAAATGGGGATTAGTTCCTGCAACGCAACCTGTCAGAACAATTCAACTTAATTAAAAAATACTATGAAAAATGCAATGAAATACATCGTTTTTATTTTAATTTGTTTAGTGTCATTTAAAATTTCGGCACAGGATAAAATTAAAGAAGGGATAATTGCTATAAAAGGCGGGGATTATCTAAAGGGTATTTCTGTAATGAAAGATGCAATAACACAAAATGAAGACTATGAGCCAAATATGTTATACGGTCTTGCACTGTATAAGACAGGGTCGCTTGATAATGCGGAAAAGTTTTTATTGAAAGCTTTAAAAGATGATGATGAAGGTGTTGAAGCAATGAAATATCTTGGAGAGATATATACAAAAAAGAAAGATTATTCAAATGCTGACAAATACTTTAAAAAGGCTCTAAAGATAGAGCCGGAAAATGTTTCTGTAATGATATCGCAGGCAGAATTCTTTTATCTGCAGGGAAAGATAGAGGATGCAGTCAAAGTCCTTACTCTTGCAAAATCTCTCAAAAAAGATGACCCTAATATTCTTGTTGCACTCGGAAATGCATATGCATCAGGAGGAGCGTTTCCTGCAGCAATGACCCAGTATAAAAATGCTTTGAGTTTGAATAAGAATTTACCTAAAGCATATTTTGGAATAGCCGAGTGCTATAATGTTATGAAAAATTATGATACTGCAAAAATAAATTATAAAAAGGCAATTGAACTGGACCAGAATTATGCAGATGCATACCTGTCATATGGAAAGTTACTTTTTTATAACGGGGAATTTCCGGCAGCATCATATGCATTCAAAAAATATACAGAACTTGTTCCCGGTTCTTCTGAAGGTAATGTTCTTTATGCAAAGACACTTTATAAACTGAACAAATATGATGAATCAATTACAATTTTGGAAGAAGTTTTAAAACTTGACCCGAAACAGAATGTAACAGTTTATAAATATCTTGCGTTCAATTATGTTGAAAAAAAGGAATATACAAAAGCAATAGAATGTTTTCAGAAAGTTAACGAAAATGAAATGGATGCCGATGATTTACTGAAATATGCAATTACCATATCAAAAATAAAAGATTTTGAAAATGCATATAAAATGTTTAATAAGTCGATTAATAAGGATACTTCCGATAATGATATGGATGCTTATTTTGAATTAGGAGTTGTACAATTCACCAATAATGAATATGAAAATTCTCTTATGAGTTTTAATAAATCAATACAACTCGGCAATGCTAATTTCCCTGTATTTTTATATGCAGGTATGGCTGCATATTATTCAAATAAATTTGAGGATGCAGTAAAAAATCTTACCAAATCGATTGAAGTAAAGAGTGATTTTGCGTTGTCTTATTTATGGTTAGCTAACTCATACTATAAATTAGGCAATAAAGAATTAGCTCTTGTGAATTACAAAAAAACACTGGAATACGACCCTGAAAATACGGACGCAAAGAATGGAGTAAAATTACTCGAAAATAAACCGGATGGTAAATAGGATTAGGAAATTTCTTTATTATTGAAATACTTTTTTTTAATTTAACAAGATAATTTTAAAATTTTTATATTTAACATATGGCAAAAGTAAAATCAGCAGCGACTCAGAAGCTAACTCAAAAACTAAAAAAGGAAAAGGCAGATAAATTTAAGATTTCACTAACGCCTGTCAATTATGGTGTTATAGGTTTAGGTATAATTATTATAGTAGTTGGTTATATTTTTATGTCCCAGAGTTCAGTGGATGGATTCTTCCCGACCGTACTTGCGCCGATTTTATTGGTACTGGGGTATTGTGTAGTTATTCCGGTAGGAATTTTGCTAAAGACGGGAGTGAAACAGGAAGTCAATCTATCGAAGGAAAAAGTTGTACCTGATGAAAAAATACAGGAACCAACTATAAAATCAGCAAATATTAAAACAAATTAAGTTCTTTTATTTTTCGGGAATGAAACGGTTTCGACGGGATGATAGATGGTTGAAACTGCATATAGTGTTCTCAGCAATCACTTTAAAAATGCCGAAACAACAAATAAATGCAGATTGCAATTACGCAATGGCCGCTTAATAAAAAATAAAGCGACCCGCTTTTTTAGAGTCTTTTCTCATCGGAATCTTTAAAAGCGCCGTTTAGATGAGATAGTTCTGCAAAGTGCTTATACTTGCAGGATGAAAATTTAATAAGCTGGTAAAGTTTGGATTTGCCTGTTAATTCATCTTTACGAGAAAAAATAACAGAATATATATGTAGACGTTTCGATGGTCATCATTTCGGACCCGAGTTCGACTCTCGGCATTTCCACAAAGCAATGTCAATATCTGATTTCAATAGATGATTAATGAAAACTATTTCTTATACTTATTAATTCCTCTTTTCTGTGCGTAGTCATTCATTCTTTCCATAAATGATTTTCTTCTTTTAACAGGTTTCACTATTTCATTGGGGTCGGGTTTCTTTTTATTCATATAATATTGCTGTGCAATAGATAATAAATTAAAAACGAAATAATATAAATTTAATCCGGAAGGGAAATTAAAGAATATTAAGGTAAAGAAAATTGGCATAAGATAAACCATCATTTTCTGTTTCGGGTCCGTGATAGTCATTTTTTGCTGAATGAACATTGTAATTCCCATAAGTGTCGCTACACCGGGTATCTGGTCTATGCCAAAGAATGGTATTTTACCGGGTAAATTTATCACAACATCCGGAATAGATAAATCTTTTATCCAGAATATAAAAGACGCCTGACGAAGTTCAATTGTAGAGCGGAAAACCCCGAATAATGCATACAATATAGGCAACTGAAGTAACAATGGTAAGCATCCTGCTCCTAAAGGATTAACTCCTTCATCTTTGTAGAGTCTCATTATTTTCTGGCTTTTCTTGGCAGGGTCGTCTTTATATTTTTCATTTATTTCATCAATCTTCGGTTTTAATTCCTGCATCCGCTTAGAAGATTTCATTTGCTTCTTTGTAAGTGGATTCAATAAAATTTTCAATACAATCGCAAAAATAATTATAACGAGGCCATAGTTCGGAATGAAACTGTGTAAAAATGTAAAGAACGGAATGACAAAATAATTTACAATGGGTTTTACAATAAAATCAAGAAAAGAATATTCCATTATATTTTCAAATCCGCATTTATAAGATTTCAGCAATGCGTAATCTATCGGGCAAATAACAATTTTAAATGAAGATTTTTCATAACGTTCATTTTTAATATCCATTTTCAGAGCAATTGAGTAGTGTTTTCTAAGTCCTTCATTTGGAAGTTTTTGTGTGTACCCGTCAAGATATGCTCCATCACCCTTTCTCGGTGCATTAGAATAAATAAATACTCCAAAATATTTAATTCTTGAACCAACAAAATCCGTATTTCCGCTTAAATCTGATGGTTTAGGGTCTGTGGCTTCTGTATTTGCATCTTTATCTTTAAGTTCTTCTCCCATATAAGCATACGCTTTTGCAAATGTTGCTTCATCATCGCTTCTGTATTCAGTAAGGTTCAAAGATGAACTCCAGTAAACCTGATATTTTGAATTTGAAATGAATTTATCGGAATTAAGTATCTCAAAATCTACATCAAAATCGTATGCATCCGGATGAAATGTATAAGTTTTTACTATTTTCTGTGTACTGTCATTGGATATAAAAATTTCATATTTTAGTTTGTATTCTTTCGTATTTTCAAGGTTAATTTGTTCCCAGTATGTATATGATGAATTAAATACAAGGTCTTTTGTATTGATTAATCTTCCGTCCTTTGAAGTAAAAAGTAAATGCAGTTCTTTTCCTTTTTTCCAGTCAATAAGCTGTATCGGTTGATTATCCCAAGATTTGAATTCCTTTAAATAATATTCAGCCAGTGTTCCTCCATAATTTGAAAACAACATTTTAACTTTTTTATTTTCAATTATGATTACCTTTTCTTTTAAACTATCAGAAGAACTTTTATAATAATTGACCGAATTTTTATAAAAAATATTTCCAAATTGAGTTTTGAGCGAATCATCGGCAGTTGTTGTATCTGAGGTAACCTTTTTGTTTATTTCTTTTAAACTATCTATTGTTGTTTTTTCCGGAGATACGTTTTTCTGAGATGTATCAACGCTTTTGGTGGTCTGTGTTTTTTGTATGGGTTTATTACTATTTTGCAGATAAGGCATAAAAACCAGCCACGCAACTAAAATAATCCCTATTATTACTAAACCGATAATCGATTTTTTATCCATATAATATTGTCATTTTTGTTTTTTAGTGGGAACGGGGTCATATCCACCGCGAAAAAACGGGTTACATTTCAGTATTCTCTTTATTCCAAGAAATATTCCCGTAAATGTTCCTCTTTTATAAAGTGCTTCGAGCATATAATTTGAACAGGAAGGATAGTACCTGCAGCTATCTGAAAAAATTGGTGAAATTGTTTTTTGATATAATTTGATTATAAAAATAAATATATATTTCATATATTAATTTCTGAGTAAAAATTGTGCTATTTTAAAGAGTATTTCACGCATTTCTTTCTGTGCTGCATTAAATTTAAATTTATTTATATCAGTCTCTATATTCTTCTTTAAATTAAATACTACCTCCAATTTATTCGATTTTAAACCTCCGAAATAATGATTTTTATTTGTTCTGTAAATTTCTTTTAATATTCTTTTATAATAATTTCTTCTAACTGATTTTAGAATTACTTTTTTGGAAATTAAAAAGCCCGCTTTAACAAAAGAATCATTTTGCGGGCATTGACTTTCAGATTCTTCTATAGTATTTATCTTTATGAATGCTTTTATATTATCTGTAGTAAATTGCTTGGAATCTTTAATAACCTTTAAAAATGAGTTTTGACCCCGTAAAATATCTGTTTTTTTTAAAGCATATGCTTTAATTAAACTCATTTCACAATTAAACTTTTCTCACAAATTCATCACTTACGGTCAGTTTTTTTCTGCCTTTTGCTCTTCTACGTGCAATTACTTTTCTGCCGTTTTTTGAAGCCATTCTTTCTCTAAATCCATGTTTATTCTTTCTTTTTCTGTTACTTGGTTGATAAGTTCGTTTCATAAATAGTTTTTAATTTCCTAAAATATATAATTTTAAAGATAATTTTTTTTACTTTTTTTTACAATACAATTCAATTATATAATCCTTTCTTCTTAAATTTAATAATAATATATATCCCAAAAATTATCATAAACAGAGAAATTATTTGCGCTTGTGACAGGTTCCAGAATAATCTTGGATTAATTCTTATGATTTCAACAAGAAATCTCGATATTCCATTTAAAATCAAATAATAAGCAAATATCTGACCGGTGTATTTTATCTTTTTCCTGTAAAACCAGAGAAATAGAAAAATAATTAATGCTGCTGTTATTTCATACAATGGAGTCGGGTGAACTATCACTCCTGCTGCTGTGGGAACAGTACCTTTACTGTAACTATATCCGATAAATTCCCAGAAAGAACCTCTTGCAATCTCAATTCCATAATCACCATCACCCGCAAGATGGCAACCTATACGTGCAATTCCATATCCAATAGTTGCCGAAGGAGCCATTAAGTCAAATATTCTTAAAACTGATATTTTTTTGTATTTGCAATATAAAATTATTAAAATAATAGATAATACTAATCCACCATAAAAAGTTAAACCGGAAGCCGAAAAAATTGATTCCACAGTCAGTAGTGAAGATAACGATGAGCCGTATCCGAAATTCCAGTCTTCAAGAATATAAAATATTTTTGAACCTATAATCCCTCCGATGAGAGAATAAAATGTAATAATAACTCCTACATTTTCATCATATTTCAATCTCTTTAGTTCTTTACTAAAGAGCATACTTCCTACAAGAAAGGCAATCCCAAGCATTAATCCGTAGCTGTATACAGGCACAGGACCAATTTGAAAAAGTTTTGGATACATCTAATTTATAATTATTTTAATAAAAGGTTTACCGCTGAATTTTGATAATTTAATATTGTTTTTTGATATAACAAGATTCGATGTACATTTTATTTTACGGTTTTTAGTAAGTTTCAACAGATATGTATTATTCTTAAAATCAAACAATTTATACTTAAAATATGCATATCCGTTTTTTGATAAATCAATTGTAGGTGCAGATAATCCTTCTATATTAAAGTGCATTTCCTTTTTATCCATATTTAATTTTGTCTCGACTGTCAATTTATAAACAAAATTTTCGAATATTTTTACAGTTCTGAAATCAAATAATACAAAGGTTCTTTTTGTGATACTTTCTGTTCCCATAGAAATATGAAGTTCAAATTCATATTGCGTTTTTTCAGGCCTTACCTGTTTTGTTCTCATTTCAATATCGTTTTCTTAATAGTTAAAATATCATTCAATATTATTTCAGTTTCATCACCTGATTTCATATTCTTTAATTTTGCTTTTTGGGAACTGATTTCATTTTCCCCGATAACTATTACAAATTCTGCTTTCAGTTTATCGGCTTCCTTCATTTGTGATTTTACGCTACGCTGAAGGAAATCTGATTCACAACTTAGTCCTGCATTTCTTAACGAATACATAAAAGATGACACAAATTCGATTACATTTTCTCCTGCAAGGACAATATAAATATCAACCGGTTTTTCATCGGGAAATGGGAAATTCGATTTTTCAAGCACCATTATTAATCTTTCAAGTCCTGCCGCAAAACCTATTGCAGGTGTCGGTTTACCTCCGAGATTTTCTATTAACTTATCGTATCTTCCTCCTCCGAATATTGCATTTTGTGCACCTAAATCTTCCGAAATAATTTCAAAAGTTGTCGAGGAATAATAATCAAGTCCTCTGACAAGTTTGTGGTCAATTAAAAAATCAATCCCATTATTTTTTAATCCATCCTGTACTTTTTTAAAATGAGATTTTGAATCTTCAGTCAGATAATTAAAAAGTACAGGTGCTTTATCTAAAATTTCAATATCTTCAGGAATTTTTGAATCGAGGATTCTCAACGGATTGGTATCAATTCTTTTAATACTGTCTTTAGAAAGTTTGTTTCTATAATTTTCAAGAAATTTCCTGAATGAGTCAATAAACTGAACTCTCTCAGATAAATCTCCGATATTGTTTATTTTCACTTTAACATTTTTTAAACTGAATTCATTTAAAATATGAATTCCGAGTGTTATCATTTCCACATCGATTGTATACGACTCGCTTCCTATTGCTTCTGCTCCGAATTGCGTAAATTCCCTGTATCTTCCTGCCTGAGGATTTTCATGCCTGTACATTCTATCTATATAAAACAATTTTTGCAGTGGGGATATATTATATAAACTATTTTCAAGATATGCACGAACTACCGGTGCAGTCATTTCAGGCTTCAGAGTATATTTATCGTTTTCAAAAGAATACATTTCCTTAGAAACGATATCTGTTTCTTCTCCAATGCTTCGTTTAAATAATTCAGTTTTTTCGAATGTTGGGGTTTTAACTTCTTTATAATTATATAACGAGAATACATTTCTAATGACCTTTTCAAGATATTGCCTTTTAAATGCTATTTTTGGAAGGATATCTAAAGTTCCTTTAGGTTTTTGTATAATCATTAAATATTATTGATTTTAAACGGATAAAATATATTAATTTATCAAAACCTTAAAGGAAAAACCTAATAATATATTATTAAACTAATTCCAAGTAAAATATTTTTTCGTTTAGATTGGTTTTTAATAACTTTATATTTGTTAATATTTATCAACAATAAAAAAATATTTTCATGCATCATAAAAAGTTATTTGAACAGTTCGAGTACAGGCATATCGGACCAAGAGAATCCGATATAGAGCAAATGCTTTCCGATATAAATTGTAAATCAATCGAAGAATTAATCAGTAAAACAATTCCTGAAAAAATCAGGCTTACTGAAGAACTTAAGCTCACTGAACCTTTAAGTGAATTTGAATTCCTCAGTGAAATAAATTCTATATCAAAAAAAAATAAATTATATAAATCATATATCGGTCTCGGATATAATCCTACAATTCTTCCGTCTGTAATAAGAAGAAATATACTCGAAAATCCCGGCTGGTACACTCAATATACACCTTATCAGGCGGAAATATCTCAGGGAAGACTTGAAGCATTATTAAATTTCCAGACATTGATTGTAGAATTAACAGGTTTACCAATTGCAAATGCATCATTACTCGATGAAGGCACAGCCGCAGCAGAAGCAATTAATATGCTTCATTCTTCCAGAAAAGGAAAAAAGGTAAAAGCAAATAAAATCTTTGTATCTGGCAACTGTTTTCCACAAACTATCGATGTAATTAAAACAAGAGCAAATCCAAATAATATTGAAGTAATTGTGGGAAATTATAATGAATTTACATTTGAAGAAGACTTCTTTGCTGTCATTGTACAGTATCCCGGATGTGATGGTGAAATAAATGATTACTCTGATTTTGCAAAAAGATTAAAAGAAAACGATATTAAATTAATTGTAGCGGCGGATTTAATGAGTCTTGCTCTGTTAATTCCACCTTCGGAATTTGATGCAGATGTTGCTGTTGGGTCAACGCAAAGATTCGGTGTTCCACTCGGATTTGGCGGGCCACATGCGGCATATTTTGCAACCAAAGATGAATATAAAAGAATTATTCCGGGAAGAATAATCGGATTATCAGTTGATTCGGCAAATAATCCCGCATACAGAATGGCTTTACAAACAAGAGAGCAACACATTCGCAGGGAAAAAGCAACAAGTAATATTTGTACTGCACAGGTTTTACTTGCAATTATGGCAGGAATGTATGCAGTATATCATGGAAAAGAGGGGATCAGGAATATTGCAGAAAAAATTCATTATTCTGCAATAATTATTGATGAGCTATTGAAAAAATTAAATTATAAACAAATTAATAGAGCATATTTCGACACTTTAAAAATTGAAATCGAAGATGAAAACATTATTTCAATTTTGAGAAAGCGTGCAGAAGAAAAGAAAATAAATTTCAGATATTATGACAAATTTATAGGTATATCGTTGAATGAAACTGTAAGTTTTGATGATATATCGGAAATAATTGAAGTGTTTGATATTGAAGATAAATTGAAAAACAAAAGGGACGAAATTGATAATAACTATGGTAAAAAGATAAATATTATTCCTGTAAATTTATCGAGAGCAACCAATTTTTTAAATCAGAATGTATTTAACCGATATCATTCTGAAACTGAAATGATGAGATACATAAAAAGTCTGGAGAATAAAGATTTATCTCTTACAGGTTCCATCATTCCTCTTGGTTCCTGTACTATGAAATTAAATGCAGCTTCAGAAATGTTTGCTATTACATTTCCGGAGTTTTCAGAAATCCATCCTTTTGCTCCATTAAATCAGGCAGAAGGATATATGATGGTAATTAATGAACTTGAAAATGATTTAGCTGAAATAACCGGATTTGATTCTGTTTCATTGCAGCCCAATTCGGGAGCACAGGGAGAGTTTACCGGACTAATGGTTATCAGAGAATATCATATAAATAACGGAAATAAAAACAGGAATGTAGTCCTTATACCGTCTTCTGCTCATGGAACAAACCCTGCAAGTGCAATAATGTCAGGAATGAAAGTAGTTGTTGTAGGATGTGATGCAAACGGAAATATTGATATAAATGATTTAGAGAATAAATCCGAACAAAATAAAGATGAACTTGCAGCATTGATGGTAACTTATCCTTCTACTCACGGGGTTTTTGAAGAGCATATAAAAGAAATATGTGATATTATTCATAAAAACGGCGGACAGGTTTATATGGATGGTGCAAATATGAATGCACAAGTCGGATATACTTCACCGGCTATAATTGGTGCAGATGTATGCCACCTTAATCTTCACAAAACATTTGCAATTCCTCATGGCGGGGGTGGACCAGGAATTGGACCAATTGCAGTTGCAAAACATTTAACGCCCTTTTTACCCGGTCATTCTGTTGTTAATAATATTAATAAGGAAAAATCAATAACTGCGGTTTCTTCAGCACCGTGGGGAAGTGCGGGAGTATTACTAATTTCTTATGCATATATAAAAATGATGGGTACAAAAGGTCTGAAAAAATCTACCGAAACAGCAATACTTAATGCTAATTATGTTAAATCAAAACTTGAGAATTACTATAAAGTACTTTATACCGGCACAAAAGGAATGGTTGCACACGAATTAATTTTTGATTTAAGAGATTTTTCTCATAATGCAGAAGTGACTGCAGAAGACATTTCAAAGCGTTTAATGGATTACAGTTTCCATGCACCAACTGTATCATTCCCGGTACCGGGAACATTTATGTTTGAACCGACTGAAAGTGAATCAAAAGAAGAACTTGATAGATTTATCGAGGCTATGATAAATATAAGGAAAGAAATTCAGGATATTGAAGACGGTGTTTACGATAAGGCAGATAATCTTTTAAAGAATGCACCACATACCTCAATGTCGTTAACGGTTGAGAATTGGGAACATAAATATTCAAGAGAAAAAGCTGCTTTTCCTGTAGAAGGCCTTAAAAAAAATAAATTCTGGCCTTCGGTTGGTAGGATAAATAATGCTTATGGAGATAGAAATATAGTATGCAGTTGTTAATACAATTTGATAAACTATAGTTTATAAAAATTGAAAAATAGAAGTTAAAATTCTGTGGTAAATAAAAAGAGAATATTATGGACAATACCCGCATTTATTATTCCTTTATTAGTGTATGTTATCACTCTCACACCTTCAGTAGGATTCATTGATACAGGTGAACTTGCGACCGTTTGTGTAAAACTCGGAATAGCACATCCAACAGGATATCCATTGTTTTCTATTTTCGGGAATTTATTTACATATTTTCCAATAGGGGATGAAATATACAGGTTGAATTTGATGACTGCTTTGATAACATCAGCGGCAATTGCAATTTTGTTTAACTTTTTTATTTTTATTTACAGAATATTTATTGGAGAAATTAATGCTAAAAAAGAAAATAAAATAAAAGATGATAATATTTATTTTATTTCCTTTGCATCTTGTCTTGTTTTTGCTTTTTCAAAAACCTGCTGGAATACCGCTAATGGGATTGAAGTGTATGGATTACATATCCTATTTATAATTATTGTGATTTTTATTTTTGTAAAAGGAATATTATTATTCCAATTATTTAAGAACCATGAAGCATACGGCGAAACACTGATGGTACTTTTTGCATATATGCTTGGGCTTAGTTTTGCAAATCATATGACAACATTGTTTTTAGCTTTGGGTTTTATATATTATTATTTCACGACTTTTGGTTTCAATAAATCATCAATTACGAGGATAATATATCTATCATTGTTTTTCTTAGCCGGACTTTCTGTTTATACATACTTTTTCATCCGTGCGGATAATCCGGATATAAGCTGGGGATATCCCGCTAACTTTACATATTTCATACGTCATATTACTGCTAAACAGTTTAATGTGTGGATGTTTTCTTCTTTTGATGTTACTGCAAAACAATTTAAATATTTTATTTCAAGTTACCCAAAAGAATTTTTTTATTTTCCTTTAATATTGGCTGTTGCTGGATTGGTCTTCCTGTTCAAAAACAATCGTAAATTTTTTATATTCACTATCCTTTTATTTCTGTTTGACATTATCTATGCCTTTAATTATGATATTCACGACATTGATTCCTATTTCCTTCTTGCATTTTTGGTAACTGCAATTTGGATTGGATTTGGAATTAGTTATTTAATGACTAATGTAAAAGCAAATGTTAAATACATTTCTTTAATTTCTTTATTTGTTCCATTAATTATATTAGCCGGTAACTGGAAATCAAATGATGAAAGTAAAAATTATTATGTAAAGGATTATACAATTAATGTATTTAATTCAGCCAGACAAAACTCTCTTATTTTATCTACTCAGTGGGATTTTTTCATTTCAGCTTCCTGGTATTTTCAGATTGTTAAAAATTACAGACCGGATGTTACTGTAATAGATAAAGAATTATTAAGGAGAAGCTGGTATATCCGTCATATCAAAATTCATTTCCCTCAGTTATATGAAAGATGTAAACAGGAGTTTGAAGATTATTCTGTTGAATTGAAAAAATTTGAAGATTTTACGGACAGGTATCTGAAACCAGTCACAGAATATGATAAGCAGGAACTTATTAAAATTAATCAGACATTTATAGCATTATTAAATAGTCTGGTGGATAAAAACTATAATTTTCTGAATATTTATACAACCGATGAAATTGAGCGGAGTAATTCTGAAAAATTTGCTAAGGATTATCTCAGGGTAAACGAAGGGTTATTGTTCAGATTGACAAAAGATAAAAATTTTGATGAGAGTTACACCGAACCGGAATATAAATTTGATAAATCAGATGAGAATGATTATTATCATACATTTATAATTGATGCTTACATAACTTCGTATTTATATCGTGCAAATTATTTGATGAATAACGGTAAGTTTGAAAAGGCAGAAGATTTTATTAAAAAAGCACGGGATATTAACCCTCAAAAACCCGAGATAAGAAATTTTTACAATAGACTAAATGAAATGAAAAATAAGCAAAAACAAAATATTGAAAAATAAATATTATCTCACATAAATTTTTCTGAATGGAATATTATTATACACACAGGGACAATATTTATATAGATAAAGGATTACTTATTTTCAGGGATTCATCATTCAAACATATTACAAAGGTATTAAGAAAAAAAAGAGGGGATATTATTAATGCTACTGACGGTGAAAACAATGTTTATGTTTGTGAGATTATTAAAATTAAGAAAAATTTAATAGAAGCAGAAATTTTAAAGAATTATAAGGATATCGGTGAACCGGAAAAGAATGTAACTATGTACATCTGTCAACTTAAAAGTAATGATAGATTTGAATTCGCTATTGAAAAAGCAGTTGAAATAGGTGTGAAGAAAATTATTCCTGTAATTTCCCAAAATACCATAGTAAAGAAAAAGTATTCATCCGACAGAATAAAAAGATTTAACAGGATAATTCTTTCAGCAATGGAACAGTCACAGCGGTGCTATTTACCTCTAATGGAGGAGACAGTCACATTTGAAGAAATGTTGAATTTCACTAATACAGTAAAAAGCAAAATCGTAATGTATGAATTTGAAAAATCATCAAATAAAATAATACATAGTAAAATTAATAATGATTGTGTATTATTGCTTGGACCTGAAGGAGGATTTAATAAAAACGAAATAAATGAACTAAGAATAAATAACTGGATGAGTTTTTCACTTGGAGACAGAAAACTTAGGAGCGAAACAGCTGCAATACTTTCATTATATGAAATTTTAAAAACTTAAAACAAACAAAAAATGAAAATTAAATTTATCTCTTTTTTACTAATAATGTTTTCAATTATTTCAAACCTGTATTCACAGTTTGATAAACCGGTATTACAGATTGGATTCGGCATATCGGAACCGTTCAATGAAATGAAAGGTTCATATTATAATTATAGAACCTACCAAAATGGAAGTACATATTTAAATATTCTTGCAATAGATAGTTCATTTCTTCTGAGTAATTACGGCGCCAAAACCGGAATAAATCTATTTGGAACAGGGAAAATAAATTTTGACAAATATTCTACTGTTAGAGGAATTCTGACGCTTTCATATAACAGTTTTAATACTTTTGAAGCGACAAAATCAGGTAATGGACTGATAAATATAGGTGGTTCATTATATGCAACATCTTTAACTTATAATTATACATTCACGAATTTCGGATTCGGGCTTGGTCTTGAAATTGCACCTACATCATTCACCAATGTATTTTCACCTTTTTTCAGTGCTTGCTTTATGTTTAATACATTAGGAGGAAAACTGACAAGAACAGAAGGAGGAAATAATGATTCCACAACATTTGAAATGTCAGATTTCCGAATGGGACTATCCTTTAATGCTGGTCTCGAGTATAAAATTAGTGAAAAATGGGGATTGATACTCGGAGCTAAATATGATATGGCAAATTTATTATTACGGAATACGGATCAATCCATTGGGGGTAGAACAGAGTGGGGGAGAACAAATGCATCTATTAATGATGAAGAAGGTCAAATAGTTTCGAATTTATATAATCCTATTTTAGGGTCGCAGTATGAGTTTTACCGATCGAAGAAAAAGAATGTTAATTTCGGTACGATTTATCTCGGAGTTAATTTTTATTTTGATACAAAACCGAAAAAGAAACCTGAAGAGCAAAAGAAATAATTTCCTGGTAATTTATATTTCAGAAAATTATTTGTATATTATATAAATTTAATTTCTTAGAAAAAATAAAATGTTTCAACCGTCTTATTTAAGATTGTATGAAAGCGGAGAACTAAGAAAAAGAATTTCATTCCTGTTCAGGGAATTACCCTTTTGTGAATTATGTCCGAACAAATGCAGAGTAAATCGTTTTTCGCAAAAAAACGGTGATTGCCGTTCGGGATTTAAACCTGTTATTTCTTTATATTGCATTCACTACGGAGAAGAACCTATCCTGGTAGGCAGCCGGGAAAATGATACCTACAACGGAGTTGGAAATATTTTTCTTGGAAATTGTAATTTGAAATGTGTGTATTGCCAGAATTATCAGATTTCACAGTATAATCCTTTTGAGTCAAAGCAGGAAAAAAGCATTTATGAACTTGCAGAGATTATGCTTGATTTGCAAAATAAAAATGTTAATTCTGTCGGATTTGTCTCGCCTTCACATTTCATAACACCGATACTTCTTGGATTGGAATATGCAATATCGAAAGGTTTTAATCTTCCGATAATTTATAATACTAATGCATATGATTCCTTAAATGTTTTAAAACTACTTGATGGAATATTTGATATATATCTTCCTGATATTAAATATTCAAATGATGATAACGCATTAAGGTATTCGAAAATAAGAAATTATGTTTATCATTCAAGAAAAGCGATAGCTGAAATGTACAGGCAGGTTGGAAGTAAATTGAAAATGGAAAACGGAGTGCTTAAAAGGGGAATGATAATACGGCATTTAATACTGCCTGATGATTTATCCGGAAGTTATAATTCGCTCAGGTACATTTCTGAACTTGATAAAAATATTTCGATTTCTTTAATGGCGCAATATTATCCGTCGCATATAGCCAATAATTACGGACAACTTTCAAGAACAGTAAATAAAATTGAATATGAGCGTGTAATGGATTGGATGGATAAACTGGAACTGGAAAATGGATTTATACAAGAACTTGAATCGAGCAGTACTTATCAGCCTGACTTTACTGATAAGGAAAATCCGTTTAAATTTTAAAAATCTATTTTAAAAGAAGATAAAGTATAATAAGGGTCACACCAGCAACCATAACTGAAGCATAATCCTGAATGATTCCGGTCTGGAGCCTGCGCCAGTCGAAACTGAACCATGAAAAAAACTTTGAAAGTCCGTTTACAAAACCATCAATAATTTTTACATCAAATATTTTCCAGAGGAATTTATCCGAGGTTTGAAATAAAGGTTGCACAATTGTTTTGTCATAAGTTTCATCAAAGTAATATTTATTCTCAAGAATTTTAGAAATACCTTTTGTTTCTTGAAATTCTTTTTGTGAAGAATATTTCTTAAAAGAAATAATTATTGCGACTGTTGCAACAAAAACAGAAATTATTAACAAAAGTATTTCTATACCTAAAGATTGTGAATGTTCTGCCTGATATGTTGCAATAATATTTGCTGCAGATTTAAAAACAGGGTCAAGCCAATGTTCAATTACATTTGGAATTCCAGAAAAAGCCGGGAAACCAATAAATCCGCCAACTATAGATAAAAATGCTAATATTACTAAAGGGATTGTCATAGTTCGCGGTGACTCATGAGGATTAATACGTGATTCATCGTATCGTTTATCACCATAAAAAGTTAATGCAACGAGTCTGAACATATAAAATGCAGTAACCGCCGCAGTTAGAAGGACAATAATGTAAAAAATAATATTACTGTTGGCAAATACTTTTGCAAGAATTTCATCTTTGCTGAAAAATCCTGCCAAAGGCGGAATACCGGATATTGCAAGAGAACCGATAAAAAATGTAATGAAAGTAATTTTAATTTTATCCTTTAAACCTCCCATTTTTGTAATATCCTGTTCATCATTCATTGCATGAATTACAGAACCACTTCCAAGGAAAAGCAATGCTTTAAAAAAGGCATGAGTAACTAAATGAAATACGGCTACGTAATATGCATAAGTTCCAAGCGCAATAAACATAAAACCAAGCTGAGAAATCGTAGAATATGCGAGAATCTTTTTTATATCGTTCTGCTTTAATGCAATTGTTGCGGCAAGTAATGCAGTTAATACTCCAATAATCAAAACAACATTAGAAGCAATAGGGGACAATGCAAAAAGAACAGAACAACGGGCAACAAGATAAACTCCTGCTGTAACCATAGTAGCAGCATGTATAAGTGCTGAAACCGGTGTAGGACCTGCCATAGCATCCGGTAGCCAGACAAATAAAGGAATCTGTGCTGATTTTCCTGTTGCACCAAGAAATAAAAGAAGTGCTATTATTGTAAGTATATTTGTATTTACAGCATAACCGGATAATTTTGATATAAAGTCAGAAATTTCAAGAGTACCAAAATTTATAAAAATGAGGAACATTGCAAGTAAAAACCCGAAATCTCCGATACGGTTAACAACAAATGCTTTTTTTGCAGCATCACCTGTAAATTTCTTTTCATACCAGAATCCGATTAGTAGATATGAACAAAGACCAACACCTTCCCATCCAACCAATAATAGTAAAAAATTATTTCCAAGAACTAAGTGAAGCATTGCAAATATAAACAGATTCAGATACGCAAAAAATTTTGCAAAATCTTTGTCATTATGCATATATCCGATGGAATATATGTGTATGAGAAAACCAACACCAGTAACAACCAGAACCATAACTATAGATAACGGGTCAAGAAAATAAGAATACGAAATCGATAGATTACCAGTAAGAATCCATTGAAAATAATTTACTGTAATTGATTTTATTTCTTCGGGTAAATTTTTTATTTCAAAAAATGTGAAACAAGCAATTAAAAATGGGATTAATACGAGTAGAGAAGATAAATAACCGGAAAACTTTTCTGATTTTATTCTTTTTCCATATAATATATTAATAATAAAGCCTATTAGTGGTAATAGGGTAGTTAAATAGAAATAATTATACATATAATGAACAGGAGTTTTATTTTACCATTTAAGGATGTTAATTTCATCTATATTTACAGTTTCATTATTTCGGAATAATGAAATAACAATTGCTAGACCTACTGCCGCTTCAGCTGCTGCAACACTCATAACGAAAAATACCAATATTTGTCCGTTTTCAATTCCTAAAAATGAAGAAAAAGAAGCAAGACTTAAATTGACTGCATTAAGCATTAACTCAATGCACATAAAAATAATAATTGCATTTCTGCGAATTAATACACCAATAATTCCAATAATAAATAATAAACTGCTTAAAATTAAATAATTAGTAAGTTGTAGCATTAATCTTTTTTTTCAAAAATAAGGATTATAAAAATAAGAAAAAATGTTAATGAAAGACGAAATTAAATAAAAAATATATAGTAGTTTTGTAGGGGATAAAAATGCCATTATAATATCTTTACATAATATATATTATATAACACTTTTTATAGTATTACTTTTAATAGATGTTTAATTTTATTTATATTCCTTTTTGAAGTTACGGGTTCTATTGCATTAATTATAGTATACAAAATATCAATATCTGAACCAGTATTTAGAGAACCTTTTAAATGTGATATTAATTGATGTTCATAATAATTTCCAATTAGTAAAGATATGTTAATAAGTTCTCTTTCTTTCAGGTTAAGACCCTTTCTCCCAAGAACTTTTCCATATCCTTCAACTATCATCCATAAATTTAAATCTTCACTTATTTTGCTGATATTATTTTGTAGCTTATCAAAGTTCTTTTTGTAAACTTTTTTACAATTTCTTATTCCTTTCATATAGAATCTCTTTACTTCATACTTTGCTTTTCTTTTATCGTTGTAGTTATCAAATATTAATCTGAATAATTTCATAGCTTCAATAGTTGCAGGAAATCCACAAAATAAATATGTTTGTAATATTACTTCATATACTTTTTGTGAATTGATTCCCATCGATTTAATTTTTCTCAATGATTTTTCAATTCCGGATTTTCTTTTCCCTGCAATCAATGTTGCAAGTTTACATAATTCAATTATATCAACATTACTTTTCATACGTTTTTTATATATTTTTAACGTAATTGAATATATTACTAATTGAAATTAATTGACAGGTATATATTAAAACATTTTATTCAGAACTTATTTTTCGGTTTAATTTGCTTTCTTGTCATATTTATACTTGTGGATTTATTCGAGAACCTTGATAGATTTATAGATAAAAAAATAAGTTTAATTCTTGGGATTCAATATTATTTATATTTTATACCTGAAATATTAAAATTAGTTACTCCCGTTGCCGTTTTATTGTCATCTTTATTTACTGCGTCAAGATTCGTAAATTATTCAGAATTAACCGCAATGAAATCTGCAGGAATAAGTATATATAGATATTTACTTCCCATTATGCTATTTGGAATTCTACTTACAGGATTTTCAGTCTATTTCAATGGTTGGATTGTTCCTAAAGCCAATAATAAAAAACTGATGTTAGAAAGATTTTATCTGGGGAAAAATCAAATAATATCGCAACTTTCCAATCTATATATTCAGGACAAAAAAAACAGAATAATTACAATAAATGCATTTGACAAGAATTCGAATACGGCAACACAGATTTCAATTCAGGAATTTAATCCTGATTCACTAAACAAATTACAATTTCGTGCCGACTCAAGACAAATGGTCTGGGATTCACTGAAAAAAGACTGGAAACTTATAGAAACAAATCTCAGAAAATTCGACAACATCAATCGTGAAGAAATTTCATTTTATCCTTCAGTTTACATTAGTGAATTAAAAATGATTAACAGTATATCACTTGATCCGGATTTAATATTAAAGAAACAACTCAAACCGGAAGAATTACAGCTTGACGAATTTAAAGAGTTTGTAGATAATCTTGAAAGAAGCGGTCAGGAAGTTACAAAAGCAAAAATCGATTATTATTCAATAATATCGTTCCCTTTTGCAAGCCTTGTAACAATTCTTTTTGGTGTTTCTGTTTCTTCAAATCAAAGAAAAGGAGGTGCTGCACTTCAGTTTGGTATAAGTATTCTGGTTAGTTTCATTTATCTTGGATTTGTAAAAATATCACAGATATTTGGATATAATGGTGATATACCTCCGTTACTTACAGCCTGGCTGGCTAATATAATATTTTTTATTATATCCGCAGTAAATTTTTTAAGATTGAATAAAACCTAAATTTCTAATTTATTTTTTCCTCTTTATTTTTTATGGGCGGCTGAAAACCGAATACATTATCATTGAATTGCCCGTGAAGTTTTATTTCACCAAATTGTTTCTCATATTTCTCAATGTTTTCCTTCAAAGCAGTATAAAAAAACTTTGCATGCTGTGAAGTCATTATGATTCTTGAGTGAACCTTGGCTTTTGGAATACCTGGAAAAATCCTTGTGAAATCAATAATAAACTCGGCAGGAGAATGTGATATTATCGCAAGATTTGAATATTGCCCTTCAGCTTCTTTTTCGGATAACTCAATGTTAATTTGCTGCTGTGGATTTTGATTTGTTTCATTCATATTATCAGTATTTTTTTGCAAGATATATCTATATTTCCCAAGTTTCAAAGAATAAATTTTTCATAATTTTTATATTAAGATTAAGGAATTTTAAGTAAATTGAATTAAGAAATCTATATTTATAATTTTGAATTTTTAAAATTAGAAGATTAATATGAGTCTATTAGTAATTGGTTCTTTAGCTTTAGATACAATAGAAACTCCATTCGGAAAAAAAGAATATACTCTTGGAGGTTCAGCAACATTTATTTCGGTTTCTGCAAGTTATTTTACAGAAAATTTACGACTGGTAGGAATAGTAGGATACGACTTCCCTGCTGAAGAAATTGATTTTTTAAAATCCAAAAAAATTGATACATCCGGCTTAATTATTTCAAAGGAATATAAAACATTCCATTGGCATGGAAAATATCATACAGATATGAACAACAGGGATTCAATTACAACTGAACTGAATGCATTTGCTCATTTTGACCCTGTGATAAGCAAAGAATTCATAAACAGCGATTATGTTTGTCTTGGTAATGTTGACCCGGTAATTCAGTTAAAAGTAATAAAACAACTGAATAAACCTAAACTCATTATGGCAGATACAATGAATTTCTGGATTGAAGGGAAACCGGATTCTGTCATTGAGATGTTAAAGCATATAAATATTCTTGTCATTAATGATTCTGAAGTCAGGCTACTTGCAAAAGAAAATAATCTTATAAAAGCTGCTAAAATTATTCTTAAAATGGGACCAAAAATTCTTATAATAAAAAAGGGAGAATATGGAGCAATGTTACTCACTTCCGAAACAATATTCTCAGTACCCGCATATCCTATTGAAGATGTCAAAGACCCGACTGGAGCAGGTGATTCGTTTGCCGGAGGATTAATTGGCTGGATTTCCAAAACAAATGATTATTCAGACAGAAATCTTAAAAAAGCTATAATCTGGGGTACAATTATGGCTTCCCTGTCAGTTCAATCTTTTTCACTTGAAAGTATCAGAAAATTAAAGCAAAGTGAAATAAATGAAAGATATAATAAATTTATTGAAATACTCAACTATAATTAGCAAGTTATTATAATTATTAGATAAAATTATTTAAAGTAAAACTTTAATAATAAAAATAGATTTTTTACTAAAAAACTTTGTAAGAATTTAGGATGATAACACTGAAACATTATAATTTCATTTTTCGTATTTTTTGTAATGAATAAAATTAAAACCAGAGCATTAGTTTTAAAAGGATTCAGATATAGTGAATCAAGCAAAATTGTGACTTTATTCACAAGGTCATGCGGGAAATTTTCCGCCTTAATTAAGGGAGTTAGAAGACAAAATTCAAAATTAAGCGGTGCATTTGAAACATTTAATCTGATTGAAATTATTTACGATAAAAACCAAAAAAAAGAGCTTCAAAAGATTTTTCTGGCAGAATGTATAAATGAATTTTCAGCATTGAAAAATGATTTGGGAAAATTAGCATTAGGTTATAAAATTCTTGATTATATTAATTCTTTTAATGAAGAATTTGATACGAACACGGAATTATTTGATTTTACCGTCAAAATATTAGAACTGATTAATTCAAACTGTAAAATGGAAACTGAAGATGTTAATATTTTATTTCTGGAAAAATTATCGAATTATCTTGGATTTCACTTTTCAAACTCAAAAAATTATTTTGAAACTTTTAATATTAACTTTGCATTTAATATAAATGAAGTATATAATAGTAATTTTAATTATGCAGTAGAAAAAAAATCGGAATACATTTTGAAAGATGAACTATCAAAAAAACAATTAATAGAAATTATGGAAAATGAGATCGTATGTAATTTAGGTATTGCAAAGAAACTAATAACTTCAAAAATATAATTTTTATAATAAATATTTTAAAAAAATAATAGGAGAAACAAAATGTCAAAAAAATCAATTTATGCAGCAGGTGCATTACTTATTTTTACAATTGCTCTTGCCGGATTATTGATTGCAAATTTTAGTAATGTAAAGAATTTAATTGCAAACGAACAGATAGAGTTTAAAACCACTCCCCCGATTCAGAATATTAATCCGAATGTAAAAGGTCTTAACGAAGCATTTATTGAAATCTCGAAAACTGTAACTCCATCAGTAGTATTTATTGATGTTGTTACAGAAGGGTCAAAAAATAAAGATAAAAAGCAATTTGAATTCTTTTTTGGTCCAGATTTTAATTTTGATGATATGCCTCAGCACGGTTCAGGTTCAGGTGTAATAATAAGCAAGGATGGGTATATTATGACAAACAATCATGTTGTACAAAATGCTTCTGACAAAGGAATTAAAGTTATACTGACAGATAAAAGAGAATTTACAGCTAAATTGATAGGTACTGACCCTAATACAGATATTGCTGTAATAAAAATTGAAGCTAATGATTTAACCGTTGCGTCAATTGGCAATTCGGATGAAGTACAGGTAGGCGAATGGGTTCTGGCAATCGGGAATCCACTTGGCTTAAATAATACAGTCACGGCAGGGATTGTTTCAGCTCTCGGAAGAAATGTCCAGGTTTCAGGGGACAGTTATGCAATTAATAATTTCATACAGACAGATGCAGTTATTAATCCAGGCAACAGTGGTGGAGCTCTTGTCAACATAAACGGTATGGTTATTGGGATAAATGCCGCAATTAAAACAACAAACGGATATTACCAGGGATATGGCTTTGCAATACCCATTAATATGGCAAAAGATGTTGCTGGAGAGTTAATCAGAAGCGGAAAGATAGAAAGAGGATATATAGGTGTTCAGATAAAAGATATCGACAGTAAGGAAGCAAAAGGATTAGGACTTGATAAAGCACGTGGGGTCCTGGTTCAAAATGTAATTAAAGGAGGTGCGGGAGAAGAAGCAGGGATTAAAACAGGCGACGTAATATTATCGGTGGAAGGCAAAGAAGTGAATGCTTCAAATCAACTACAGACATTAATCGGTGCACATAAACCGGGTGACCAGGTGTTGTTAAATATTTTCCGTGATGGAAAAACATTTGAAGTAAATGTAAAGTTAAAACCAAAAGCCGATAACAGCGACCTCGCAAATGAAAAAAATGATAATAAAAACGATAAGCTTGAAGCTAAATCAAAATCTTTTGAAAGTCTTGGCATAACAGTTGCAAATTTAACATCTAAAATTATTAATGATTTCGGAACCGAAAAAGGTGTATATATTACAAATATAAAGAATTTTTCTGAATCATATAACAGAGGATTAAGACAAGGTTTAATAATAATTGAAGCGGATAAGAAAAGTATTGAAAATGTGGATGATTTTGAAAGCATAATATCAAAGAAAGATAAAGGAGAAGTTGTAATTTTAAAAGTATTGTTGCCTAATAAAGAAATACGCATCATCGCATTAGAAATTCAATAATTTAAATGTTCACCCGTACTTTAACTGAGTGCGGGTGAACTAAATTATTTTAAAAATATCATTGATTTAATTAAATAAATGGTATAACTTTAATTATTATGAAAAAAATATTTATAATTACTTTTATTACAGTGTTACTTAGTGCTGGTTTTAATTTGTATGCCGGCAGTAAAAAACACTTCATAAAAGACCCGATAAACGGGAATAAAGAAATAAGTAATCCTTCAAATGATTATAAGTTACATCAGAATTTCCCGAATCCATTTAATCCTGTAACGAAAATAAGTTACAGAATTAACAAAGAAGGTTACGTAACTCTTAAAGTCTATAATCTTGTAGGGCAAACCATAGAAGTTCTTGTTAATGAAAATCAGAAACCGGGAACTTATGAATATGAATTTGACGGTACTGAATTAACTTCAGGAGTTTATTTATATCAATTACAGATTAACGACTTTATTTCCGTAAAACGTATGACTCTGCTGAAGTAATCAGCATTTTTTAAAATTATTACATTAGTTTTATGAAAACTTCATTATTATTTATTATTTTTATTTCTTTATTTATTTGTGGAATTGCTCAGGAAAATAATATTTATGATAATTTTTCGAAAAAGGATTTAACCGGATGGTCAAGCAGTGGTGTTGAATTTAAATATTCATTTTCCTATGATAATGCTGAGAACGGTTATGCAGAAATAAATACAGCCACCTCACATAAACCCAATTCTTACATAGGAAAGATTACAAGAAATGTTTCATTTCTTTTTACAGCTGGAAATTTTATTAATTTAATGTTAAAGGGTGTAAATAATGACGTTAATGTAAGGATAGCTCTGCTGTATGATATTGACCACAACGGGAAATACAATGATGACGAAGATATTATTTTAATTTCAAAACCAATTTCGTTGAACTTCAATGATTGGAAGGAAGTAAAAATTAAACTTAATGAAGAAAATTTCAATCTTGTTTCAAAACATAATGATGATTTTACAGTAACGGAACAGGAAATCCTTGCATTCCAACTTGAGTTTGAGACCGGAAAGAATTATAAATCCTCTAAATTCGAATCGGGAATTGCATTAATTTCAGAAATTATCAATAAAGAAAATCTTGTAAATAATGAAAATCTGAATAATTCGTCAAAAGATAAGGAATCTTACTTTAGTGCAAAGAATTATCCGAATCCATTCAATCCGACAACTACAATTAGTTATACTCTCAAGAATTCCACACACGTCACATTAACTGTTTATGACAGGCTTGGGAGAGAAGTGAAAGTGCTGGTTGATGATACGAAATCTGAAGGCACACATACCGTAGATTTTAACGGTTCAGAACTTCCAAGTGGAATTTATTTTTACAGAATTAAAACACCGGAGAAAACTGAAGTCAGAAAAATGATTCTGGCAAAATAATTATATCATTTAATTATTTCGACAAGTTCATCATATTTTTTAATTTCCTCAATAAATTTATCAGGCAATTTTTCAGATAAATTTGTTTCCTGATTTAAATTTACTATTACTCCCCTGCCCTCACATATCAGTTTGTTTGTATCAGGATTAATAATTATCTGCTCAAAACAAAAACTTGAATTTTTAATCCACTTAATTCTCGTATATAATTCAAGATTATCATCGACAAATCCGAAATAACGATAATCTATTGTGTTATTTACTACTACCATTTTTAGTCCGTCATTAAATCTCGCATTTTTCAATAATTTGTACCCCTGATTCTTTCTATATTCGATTCTCCCTGTTTCGAGATATTTAAGATACACAGAATTGTGTACAATTCCATATGCATCTACATCAAAAGTTCGTACTTTAATGTTTGTTTTATGTTTAAATTTAGATATGTCCATAGATTATTTATTATGTTAACTTAATAATTAATAATGATTATATTATATAATATAGATAAAAATAAAATAAGTATGAATCAGATAAAAGTTATTATTATGGGGGCTGCAGGAAGAGATTTCCACAATTTCAACACATTTTACAGAAATAATCCTGTTTATGATGTAGTTGCATTTACTGCTACACAAATTCCTTATATTGATGATAGAAAATATCCTGCGGCATTATGCGGGAAATTATATCCAAAAGGAATCCCGATTTACCCTGAATCTGAATTAATTAAACTTATAAAAAAATTTAAAGTAAATGAAGTGGTTTTTTCATATTCAGATGTTACTTTTAGTTATGTTATGACAAAAGCGGCTTCGGTAAATGCCGCAGGTGCAGATTTCAAAATGCTTGGTTGTCAACCAACAATGATAAAATCGAAAAAACCAGTTATTGCTGTTGTAGCTGTAAGAACCGGTTCAGGAAAAAGCCAGACTTCGAGGAAAGTTGTTGAAGTATTACAGAAGTTAAATAAGAAAGTGGTTGCCATAAGACATCCAATGCCTTATGGAGATTTAGTTAAACAAAAAGTTCAGAGATTTGCAAAAATATCCGACCTGAAGAAACATAAATGCACAATTGAAGAAATGGAAGAATACGAGCCTCATATTTCAAGAGGAAATGTTATTTATTCCGGTGTGGATTATGAAGCGATAGTTAGACAGGCTGAAAGAGAAGCTGATGTTATCATCTGGGACGGCGGAAATAATGATATGCCGTTTTATAAAGCCGATTTGGTTATAACTGTTATTGACCCTCACAGACCGAATCACGAATTATCATACTATCCCAGTCTCACTAATTTAATACTTGCCGATGTTGTTGTGATAAATAAAATGGATTCGGCAAAACCGGAAAATGTAAAAATTGTGAAAGAAAACATTAAAAAAGTAAATCCAATGTGTACAGTTGTAGAAGCAGATTCTCCCATCAGTCTTGATACAACAGATGATTTAATACTAATCAAAAATAAAAAAGTACTTGTCGTAGAGGATGGTCCAACTTTAACTCATGGTGAAATGAAATATGGTGCTGGTGTTATTGCTGCAAAAAGATTCGGAGTGAAAGAACTAGTTGACCCGAGAAAATATGCAGTAAAAAGTATTTTGGAAACGTACAGGAAATATCCGGGAATTGGAACTCTGCTTCCAGCAATGGGATATGGAGACAGGCAGATTAAAGACCTTGAAACTACTATAAACAGAGTTCCTTGCGATGCAGTAATAATAGGAACTCCAATTGACCTGAGAAGATTAATAAATATCAAAAAACCCGCTGTCAGAATTTCTTATGAACTTAAAGAAAAGGGTAAAACTGATTTATTTAGCATCATAAAGAAATTCCTGACAAAAAAATAAAAATTTTATTTATTAAGCAGAATTTTCAGTTTTTCAATTTTTGAAATTGTATCCTGAAGTTTCTGCTTTTCTTTTTCTACTACAACTTCAGGAGCTTTTTCAATAAAACTATTATTCGAAAGTTTCTTCTCCAGGTTATTTTTATAAACTTCCAGATTTTTTATTTCAGTTCTGTATTTTGATATAATATCATCGGTTATATTTTCCTTTTCAATTTCCAGATATAGTTCAAAATTGTTAAGCACTTTACTAACCATTTTTGATTTATCCAAATCAATATTTATACCAATTTGAATTGAATCGGAATTCACAAATTCACTTATATATCTGTTGAACCTTATAATTGAATCATAAGCAGGTTTATCTTTGCAAATAATGTAAATTTTACATTTCTGTCTGTTACTAATATTATTTTCTGCTTTTAAATTTCTGAAAGCCGTAATTATTTCCTGAAACTCAGCGAAATCTGTTTCAAATTTTTCTGAAATTTTCTGCTCATGACAAACAGGATATTTTGAAAAAGATATTATCTTTGAATCATTTTGTTTATGAAAAAATGAGTATAATTCTTCAGTAACAAATGGAATTACCGGATGAAGCATTTTTATGATATCTAAATACAAATCAATTGCTTTTTTAACATACAGACATGCTTTTTGGGGATTATCGTTTGACTTTATTTTCAGCATCTCAATATACCAGTCACAGAAATCACTCCAGACAAATCTATAGATTGATTTTGTATATTCATTCAGTCTGTATCTGTTTAAATAATTTCTGATTTCTTTTAAAGTTTCGTTCATTCTGCTGACAATCCAATCATCTATAAAATCATTTTCATTCTCTACTTCGGAAAAATCCGTTTCCGAATATTTATCCTGATATAGTGCCAGGAATCTTCCTGCATTCCAGAGTTTCGTTACAAAATTTCTCCCTATTTCAGTATTCTCTTCATCATACAGTACATCCGTACCAAGCGGTGCAAGATATACCATAGTAAATCTTAATGCATCCGTTCCGTATTTCTCCATTACCTCAATCGGGTCAGGTGAATTACCAAGAGACTTTGACATCTTCCGGCCTTTTCCATCCCTGACAGTTGAATGGAAATATACATCTTTAAAAGGTATATCTTTCATATATTCCAATCCAGACATTATCATTCGCGCAACCCAGAGAAAAATTATTTCAGGTGCAGTCGATAAAAAATCGGTCGGGTAATAATAATTTAAATCTTCATTTTCTTTGTCCTTTTCATTGTTAACCCAGTTGAATACACTGAACGGCCAAAGCCAGGATGAGAACCAGGTATCAAGAACGTCTGCATCCTGTTCCCAGTTTTCGATATCTTTTGGAGGATTTGTTTCGCAATAAATATCATTTGTTTTCTTATTGTACCAGATTGGAATCTGATGTCCCCACCATAGCTGCCGTGATATACACCAATCTTTTACATTGTTCATCCAGTGATAATATGTTTTTGTCCATTTGGATGGATGAAATTTTATTTTACCTTCTTTGACCACGTCAATAGCAGGTTCGGCAAGTTTTTTCATAGAGACAAACCACTGGTCTGAAAGATAGGGTTCTATTATTGCTTTTGAACGTTCAGATATAGCAACATTGTGAGTATAAGATTCGATTTTTTCAATAAGATTTTCCGATTCCAACTTCTCAACTATTCTATCTCTTGCTTCCAATATTGATAATCCCTGAAATTCAAAGCCATTATCATTTATCCTACCATCTTTCGTTAATACATTTACTATTTCAAGATTATGCCTGTTCCCTACCTCAAAGTCATTTGCATCATGTGCAGGTGTGATTTTAAGTGCACCTGTGCCAAATTTCATATCGACGTAAGAATCAAAAATTACCGGAATTTTTTTGTTAACTAATGGTAATTTTACAAACTGATTTTTAAAATTTTTATACCTTTTGTCATCAGGATTTACAGCAACTGCTGTATCTCCAAGCATTGTTTCAGGTCTTGTTGTTGCAATTATAATATACCCATCAATATCAGCTAACGGGTAACGTATATAATATAATTTATCTTTTTGCTCTCTATAATTTATTTCATCATCACTTAATGCAGTCAGAGATACATTATCCCAGTTTACAATTCGTTTTCCTTTATATATTAATCCTTTTTTATATAAATCAACAAAAACTTCTTTTACAGCTTTTGATAATCCTTCATCAAGAGTAAATCTTTCCTTTGACCAGTCAACCGAAACTCCAAGCCGTCTGAGTTGCTTCAGTATTATTCCTCCGAATTTCTCTTTCCAATTCCATACAAGTTTAATAAATTCATCCCTGCCTAAATCATATTTTGAAATTCCTTTATAAATTAAATCCTGCTCTACCTTTATCTGGGTTGCTATTCCCGCATGGTCCATTCCGGGAACCCAACATACCTCATATCCCTGCATACGTTTCCATCTGCAGTAAATATCCTGAATTGTATTATTTAAAATATGACCTATATGGAGTATTCCGGTAACATTTGGAGGAGGAATAACAACTGAATATTTTTTCTTCTTTTTATCTACTTTGGATTTATAAATATTATTTGATTCCCAGTAATCTCTCCATTTTTTTTCTACGGATATAAAATCATATTTTGCAGGAATTTCAATCATCTGTTTAAATTGTCTTAATATATTTTTTATTATTGTTTATTATTTCGAGAGCTAATTCAAGATAGGCAGTAGCACCAATTGAGTTAATGCGGAATAGACATAGAGGCTTGCCATAGAAAGTGGATTCATTTAAAAGACTTGATGTCGGAATCACGGTATTCAATAAATAATTTTTATATTTCAGCTTTAGTTCATTTTTTGAAATTTCTGTTACTTTTTGATTTTTTTCATACATTGTCAGAATAATACCTTCTATATCGATATCAGGATTTGAAATTTCTCTTATTATTTCTATATACTGAAATAATTTATCAATAGCGTGCAGGGACAGGTGTCCTGATTTAATTGGTACCAAAATCGAATCGGAAGCCGTCAGTGCATTTGTTGTTATTCCTCTCAATACCGGAGGGCAATCTATAATAATAAAATCATATTGTTCTTTAATACCTTTAAGAGCATTTTTTAAAATCACTCTGTTTTCTGATGACTTTGAAAATTTTTCGTCTAATTGAATATTATTTATATTTGAAGGAATAAAATGCAGATATTCCAGTTCGGTTTTATGTACTGCATATTCGATTGCTTTCGAAAAACTGAAAACTTCGGATATACCTGCATTAATGTTTTCAGTATTAAAACCGAGTGCAATTCCTGAAGAGCCAAACGGGTCAACATCGATAAGTAAAGTTTTCTTTTCGAATACTGCAAGAGAAGCCGCAAGATTTACTGCCGTAGTGGTCTTTCCTACTCCGCCTTTGGGAATGCATACAGAAATAACTTTACTCATTATTCAATACCGACTTTTAAATTAATAAAATTTTCTATACCCGCTTCCAAAATATCTTTCATTTTTACGCTTCCAACTCCTTCCGGGGTCCCAGTAAAAATTAAATCACCATTTTGGAGATAGAATATACTTGAAATATATGATATTAACATATATATATTATATATCATTAAACTCGTATTAACAAACTGTTTTCTAACATTATTTACATTTAAATATATGTTCAAATCCATTGGATTTGAGATATTTTCCTTTGGAATAATATCTGAACAGGGAGCAGATGTATAAAAACCTTTTGATAATGTCCAGGGTAATCCTTTTGCTTTTAAATCAGATTGCAAATCTCTTAAAGTCATATCAAGTCCAATTGCATATCCTTTAATAACTTCATCAGCTTTTTCTTCTGGGATGGAATAACAATCCTGCCCAATTGCAACAACTAATTCACACTCATAATGTAAATTTTCCGAAATTGGTTTTTCGCTAAAAACAGGAATTTTAACTTTCCCACCGTTGCTGATTATAGCACTGCTTGGTTTAAGAAAAATTACAGGATTTTCCGGTTTTTCTTCCGAACCAAATTCTTTTATATGCTCGAGGTAATTTTTGCCGACACAGTAAATATTATTTACTTTGAATAATTCGTCTGAATCTTTGATGTTTAAATATTTTTCCATACTACAAATCAGAATAATAAATTTGTTTATTGCATATAACTGCGTAAGGTTTTCCAAAAACTTTCCAGCCGTTAAATGGAGTATTTCGGCTTTTAGACTTAAATTTATCTTTATTTATTATCCATTCTTCATTCAAAGAAAAAATGGACAAATTAGCTTCCCTTCCCTTCTCAATTCTAATCGGCTTTTGCAATAATAATTTTCTTGGATTTATGCTCATCATTTCAATTAATCTTTCAAGAGTTATAATTTTTGTTTTTACGAGATATGTATATGCAAGTGCAAATGATGTTTCAAGTCCGATTATACCAAAAGGTGCATTTTCGAGTGAATCCGATTTTCTTAACTCGCTATGCGGTGCATGGTCAGAACAAATAACATCAATCACTCCATCTTTAATACCTTTTTTAATTCTTTCAACATCTTTTACTGTTCTAAGAGGCGGATTCATCTTTGCATTAGTATTGTATTTGATTACGTGTTCATCATTTAGAATAAAATGATGAGGGCAAACTTCTGAAGTCAAAAGAAAATAATTATTTTTATTTTTTTCAATTAAGTCCACACTTTTACCGCTGGAAACGTGCTGTACATGATATCTTGACTTTTTAATTCCTTTTGCAATTTCAATGTCTCTTTCTATTATACTTGTTTCTGATGATTCAGGAATACCTTTAACTTTAAGATACTTTGAAATTCTGCCTTCATTTACTGCTCCATCAGATGAAATATTCTTATCTTCACAATGCTGAGCAATTAACACATTACTTTCAACAGAAAATCTCAAAGCATCTTTCATTAATTCACTATATTGAATCCCGCTACCATCATCTGTATACAAATTAACACCAATTTTATGGAGTTTTTCCAAATTATTTATTTCGTTTCCTTTTCTACCTTTAGTAATACATCCCGAAACATGAAGTTCGAAACCTGAATTTCCGGCTTTTTCTAAAATGTATTCCGTTGTGTCAACTGAATCAATCGGAGGATTCGTATTTGGCATACATAGAGCACCCGTGAATCCGCCGTTTTTTGCCGATTCGATACCGGAAATAATATCTTCATCATCATTTTGTCCGGGGTCTCTGAAATGAACATGCATATCAAATAATCCTGGAGTACAAATCAAATCCCCCTCAATAATTTCATAATCGTCCCCGGCATTTTCAATATTCCCGATTTCACTGATTTTTCCATCCTCTAACAATAAATCCGTTTTTACATTCAGATTTTGCTCAGGCGAAATAATTTGAATATTTTTGAATAATAATTTCAGCTTAGAAATTTTAAATTAGTGTCAATTTACAAAAATTGAATCTCAACTTAAATGTTAAATAAATATTGGGATATATTTATTAAAAATATGATTTGGTTCATTTCTCGTGGGCAATACAGGATTCGAACCTGTGACCTCTTCCGTGTGAAGGAAGCGCGCTAACCAACTGCGCCAATTGCCCTTCTAATTAATTTAACTTATGTTAACCAATTATAAAATTCCATAATATATAATCGAGAATCAATACTACTGCGGCACATATCACGAATGATTTAATTGTTGCAAGTCCAACACCCTGTGCCCCGCCTTCTGCTTTAAAACCTACACTGCAGCCAATAGTTGAAATTGACAAACCAAAAAATACTGCTTTAATTGTAGCGGAATAAAAATCCTTAAATTCAAATGTTTTTCTGAAACCATTCATAAATACCGGACCTGAAACATCAAGAAATACTGTAGCAACAAAGTATGAGCCGAATATGGCAATTGCACTTGCATAAACAACCAATGCAGGAAGCATTGTTGTGCAAGCAATTACACGCGGCATAGCAAGGTATCTCACAGGATTAATACCCATTGCTTCAAGTGCATCTATTTGTTCTGTCACTTTCATTGTACCGAGTTCTGCTGATATAGAAGCACCTACCCTTCCAGCAAGTACAATTGCGGCAAGAACAGGACCAAGTTCAATAATTATTGCTTTAGTAGTGGCAGAACCGAGAAAACTTAATGGAATTACACCGCCAAATTGGTATGCTGCCTGCCAGCATGCAACAGCTCCTGTAAAAATTCCGATAATTGTAATAAGTGTGAGTGAATTTACGCCTATATGAATCATTTGCTCAAGAATCAGTTTCCTGTCTCTAATAAGTCTTGGCAGATGTTTTAACACACCATAACATAATTTGTAATAATCACCCAGATCAAATAAAAATACTTTAAGCTTTTTCAAAATTATAATTAATACCATCTATTATTGCAACCTTTGAATTTTAATTTGCAGGAGTTTATTTCCTGTTTTTTTCATTACAGTAAAAATAAAATTCTTGTAATCTATTCGTTCATATATATCGGGAATATGTCCTGTAACATTTTGTAAAAATCCACTTAGAGTATGAAATTCTGTATTGTCCTCAGGAATATCCGAATTAAATTTCTTATTAAATTCATCAATAGATATAACGGGATTCACTAAATAAATTCCCAGTTTATCTTTTTCTATATTTCTTGTTTCTATATCATATTCATCCTCTATTTCCCCGACGATTTCTTCTATGATATCCTCAAGTGTAATTAGACCTTCAACCCCGCCGTGTTCATCAATCACTATGCCAAGGTGAATATGTTTTTTCTGAAAATCTTTTAACAGGTCACCAATATGTTTACTTTCAGGGACAAAATATGCAGGACGAAGAATATCCTGTAATACAATTATTTCTCTGTGTTCGGCGGCACTAATAAGGTCTTTCGAATATATAATACCAATTATATTATCTATGGTTTCTTTGAATACCGGAATTCTTGAATAACCTTCATCTATTACCATTTGAAGAATTTTTTCCCTTTTGTCATCAATATCAATGGCAATTATATTATTTCTTGGAACCATAATATCGCTTGCAACTTTATCATTAAAATCAAAAATTTTTTCTATCAACTGATGCTCTGTTGAATCAATTATTCCGGTTTTTTGTCCTTCCTGTATTAAAAACCTTAATTCATCCTCGGTATGCGTGATTTCGTCTTTAACAACCGGTTTAGTACCGAAAATCTTTATAAATAAATTTGCTGTAACATTTATCAACCAGATAAGCGGTTGGAAAATTCTATAAAAAATAATTAACGGAAATGCAAAACTAAGAGATACTTTTTTTGCATATCTGATAGCAAGATTTTTGGGTGCAACTTCACCTAATGAAACTGTAAGGAGAGTTAATAAAAATATTCCTATAATAACCTGTAATGTCCCTTCTATTTTTGCTTCGAATCCTAAAAAACTTAATAAACCTGAAAAAATTTTTGAAAATACACTTTCTCCAATCCATCCCAATAATAAACTAATAACTGTGATACCTAACTGAACAGCAGAAATATATTTGTCAATGTTATCTTTTATGTGTTTTAAATGTTTTGCCTTTAAATCATTTTTTTTCAATAAATCTTCAATTTCACTTGTTCTGACACGTAATATTGCAAACTCCATCAGAACAAATAGAGCAAGACAAAAAATAAATAAAAAAATGATGATTATTTCAAAAAGAATGGATTCAACTTCAATCATCGGCAAGAAATATCATTTTATTTTATCAACCTGATTTTCAAAATTAGTCAACATATCTGATATGTATCAAACAAAAAAATATTTTATTTATTCTGGGCTTCTTTGATATACGGCTGCAATTGGTCTTTTAAATCAGGATTAATTCTAATTGCAGTATTCCAGTCTTTAATAGCTTTATCGTTATTCCCAAGTTTATAATTAACAAGTCCCCTGTTAACAAAATAATCAGCATCCTCATCATAAAGTTCAATTGCCTTATTTAAATCAGTTAATGCTTTATTAAATTCACCTTTGAGATATAAACAGGTACCTCTGTTATAATACGGGTCAGGGAATTTTGGTTCGTATTTTATTGCGAGATTATAATCCTCTATTGCCCTGTCGAATTGCTTCAGACTCTGGTATGCAAATCCTCTATTCCAGAAAGCTCTGCCGTATTTTGGATTTAAATCCAGTGCTTTATCACAATCAGGTATCATTTTTTCATATTCCTTCATATATTTATAAACGACTGCCCTGTTATTATAATATCTTGCATCGTTAGGTTTTAATTCAATTGCCCTTGTATAATCATCGAGAGCCAAATTATACAATCCTTTTTTTCTGTATAAAATTCCTCTGTTGTAATATGCATCCACGTATGACCTGTCAATCTCAATTGCTTTTGTGTAATCAAGTACTGCCATATCATAGTCATCCAGATCATCATAAGCAACTCCCCTGGCAAAATATGCATCCACAAAATCCGGGTCGATACTAATAGCTTTATCAAAATAGAAAATCGCTTTACGGTATTCCTTATTATCAAATGCATCAAGTCCTTTGTTAAGATACTCTCTCGCACTTTGTGCAATTGCAATGCTGCTTATCAATGCAAATAAAAACAAGTATATAATTTTGATTTTCATAAACTTACCTTTATTTAATTTCTTAATTTACTATAAAATATAATTTTTTTAAGATAATAGAAATACTTGAAATTACATTATGCTTTTTGCAAAAAAAAAGGGTATTAAATCATACCCTTAAAATTAATACAAAAAATAATTATCAATTCTCTCTCAGAATGAACTCATCATATTCCAATTCGAAGCGGAGTTTGTGCTTAGCTTCTTCCTGTGCAAGAGAAATAAATACAGATTTCAATCCTTCATTGTCGGTTTTAGTGGAAAGCTTCATATACAGGCTGAATGCAGCTTTTTCCTTTTTCATTGCAAGTATAAGTGCTTCCTGATACGACATATCAGGATGCGGTTTTGCAGGAACAAGATAATCCGATATGTTCAGGTCGGTAACTTTTTCATTCTTATATTCGAACGAACCATCATCTTTAATTTTCTGCAGTCTTGCTTTATGATTTACTTCTTCACCAGCAAAGTTCATAAAAACATCTTTCATTTCCTGGTTTTTGGCATGTTCCGACATTGTGGTATAAAAATCCACTGCCTCCTGTTCGTTTTTCATTGCAAAATTCAGGATTTCATCTATTGTACTAAAATTTTCCATAATTAATATTTTAAAATTTTAAAAATTATTTTTTAATTAAAGAATTAAATTCCTCCTCAAATCTTTTAACCACATAATCACAACCGTAATTAAATTTTCTGTTATCGCTATCTTCCTTTGTATAATTCAATTTTAAATCAACATCTTCCGAAATATTCTCTCTTAAAAGAGAAGCAATTTCAATTGTAATATTATTTGTTATATTAACTTTATTAGTAATTCCAAACATTTTCATTAAATCAATCAATTGCTGATACGAATTTTTTATTAGTTTCGATTCTTTAGCAGGGTCAAAATTTAATATGTATTTTTGAGTGTTGGCAAAACTTCCTCCGATTTCGAAAGGAAGGGATGCAGGTAAAATCAGGTCTGCTTCTTTTGCCGTTTCGGTAATAAAATAATCCTGAACAACCATAAAATCTTTTCCGTTTATCAGTTCCCGTGTCTCGTCAGGAGTTATCGATGTTCCAATCGGGTCTTCACCGTAAATGAAAATATTTTTAAAATTTTTATTCTTCAAGATTTCAATTATATCCGAAATAGTTTCAGGTAATTTATCTATATGCCATAATTTCTTCATATCGTTTAAGAATTCCATACTTTCTATACTATTTCCACCGACACCATAACCGGGCTCAATTCCCATATCGAATAATCCCTGAGAATTATTCTTTTCCTTCAGCGAAATTAATCCATTATAATTTTTTCCAAGTTTTCCAGTAATCAATGCAAGATTGAATAACTCTTTACCAGCGTTTGAAGAAATATTTTTTTCTGAAAAAATTATTATTGAATTCATTTCATTTACAAGGTCATTTGCAAAGTCAATCAACCTTTTTTCAAAAAATACTCCCGATTTTTTCATTAATATATTGAAATCTTCGAACAGGAGAGACTTTTTATATTCGTCAAATCCGGTAACGTTATCTTTGATAAAAAGCGAGTTTTCAAGATTACTTGATAAAATATAATGATTAATGGTCTTTAAAAAATAATAATATGATTTTATTATTAATGCTCTGTTTGCTTTTTTAATTAATGAACTTTCGGAATTTGAAGTCACCAGTTCAAATCCGGTATTATTTTTAAATCTTGCATTGTTAATCATATAACTCATAACAGGATGGTCATAGTTAATTTCCGACCCTATAACATAAATTCTGCCTGCTTTTTCAATTTGTTCAAAAGGTGTATTTTTAAGGCTGTTATATCTATATTGTTCCCCTCGCCCGAGATAATGAAAACTTGAAACATTATTTGTCTTTACAGCCGCTCTTGCAAATTTCTGAATGAGATACAATTCTTCATTTGTAAGCCTTGCACCTGCAAAAAATATATTTTTATCAGAAGCTGAATTTCTGATTTTTGAATAAATTAAGTCGTATGCTTTTTCAAAACTAATAGGAACAAATTTACCATCTTTTTTCTGCAAAGGTGCAGTAATTCTATTGTTGTCATTCAAATAAGAATAACCGAATTTTGCATACCTGCATATATTTGTATCATTGTTGACAATTCCATTTTTACCAGTAATCTTTGTTATATAATTGTTTTTATGATGAATGGTTATTTCACATCCAACGGAACAATAATTACATATAGTATCAAATGATTCTGTATTGAATGGTCCGGGTTTGTATTTATAATTCTCGGACATAGCACCGGTCGGACATGTTGATATGCACATTCCGCATGATTCACAATCGGTTTCAAGTAATGTTTGCTTCATACTTGGAGCGACAAATGTTTCAAATCCCCTGTTTATAAGTCCCAGAGCATTTGCATTAACTACATCTTTACATATCCTGACGCAGCGGGAACATAGAATACATTTGTTGTTATCGATTTCTATAAAAGGATGTTCAAAATCGATTTCATATTTTTTATATTCCCCGCTGAATTTATTCTGGTTAACATTATATTCAGTGCAATATCTTTTTAGAACACAAGTAAAATTTTCGGCACATCCGCATTCAAGACATCTGAAAGTTTCCTGTAATGCAGAATTATCCGAATACCCAAGTTCGACCTCAGTAAAGTTCTTTCTTGCTGAGGGTTCGAGCGTTGGCATTTCTTCTCTAATCAGTAGTCTGAATTTATTCCTGTATTGTTCGGGTTTTTGCTTTTCAAAATTATCTTTCCTGCTTACAAATTCAAATATCTTTCCGGTTAATGTTGCACCTGTTAAATATTGATGACAGCTTAATGCAGCCCTCCGGCCCTGTGCGATTGCTTCTATTAAAGTAGCCGGACCAGTTACTCCGTCACCTGCGGCAAAAACATTTTTAATTGATGTACGGAGTGTATTTTTATCAGCATCAATATCTCCCCATTTGTTAATTACAAGACGTTCATCAGAATTATTATTTATATCATCAATAAAGTTAACGTTTGTTTTTTGCCCAATTGCAGCAAGAATATAGTCGAGTTCTATTTCGAATTCAGAACCTTCAACTTTCATCGGTCTCCTGCGTCCCGATGCATCGGGTTCCCCGAGTTGCATTTTAAAACAGGATAAAGATTTAAGTTTTCCTTTTTCATCAATATTGACTTTTGCTGGTGCTGTCAAAAACAGGTATTCAATTCCTTCAAGTTTTGATTCATGAATTTCAATTGGATTTGCAGGCATTTCTTTTTCTGTTCTTCTGTAAATTATATATACCTTTTCGGCTCCGCATCTCAAAGATGTTCTACAGCAATCCATTGCTGTATTTCCACCTCCTAAAACTGCTACCTTTTTACCTGTAAAATCATATTTCTGTCCTGTCAATTCCATATTCCTAAGAAAATCTATACCGGATAAAACATTTTCCGCTTTGTCATTCTCGCAACCTATGTTTGTACCATTTTGCGATCCTATTGTTAATATTACAGAATCGTATTTAGTTTTAATTTCTTTATAACTCAGATTAACTCCGAGTTTTTTTTCATAAAATATATTTACGCCAAGTTCCGTTATACTTTCGACTTCTTTATCTATTATATCATTTGGAAGTCTATAAGGAGGGATTCCATATCTAAGCATTCCGCCAGCATATGGAAGTGCTTCGTATATGTCAACGGAATGTCCTTCGATAGCAAGATAATATGCGGATGTAAGACCACCGGGTCCCGCACCAATTATTGCAACTTTTTTGCCAGTTCTATATTTGACATCAGGTTTGAATTTATCACCTGAATTAAAATCCTTATCAGTTGTATATCTTTTCAGATAATCTATTCCAACACCAGTTCCTTCAAGAAGATTTCTTCTGCATGCAACTTCACAAGGTCGTACACAAACTCTTCCGCAAATAGCAGGTAATGGATTAGTTTCCTTAATTAATCCGACCGCTTCTTTATACATTCCTTTATTAATTAGTGCAATATATCCCTGTACATCAACCCCGGCAGGACAGGTCATTTTACATGGAGCTAAACAATCTGCATAATGATTACTTAGTAGTAATTCGAGAGAAGATTTTCTCGATTTCCGGATTTTATCATTGGTTGTAATAATTTTCATCCCTTCAACTATCTTTGTGGAGCAAGCAGGTTGTAATCCCCTCATTCCTTCAATTTCTACGACACAAAGAAAGCAAGATGAATAAGGTTCAAGTCTTTCATCATTACAAAGTGTAGGTATTTCAATCCCATTTCTTTTTGCAAGCTGCAATATCGTTTCGTTTCTGTACCCGCTTACTATCTTACCGTCTAATACAATATTTAATTTATCTTCTGAAACCATTAAAATCTTTAAAACTTTTAATTTTTAACTAACTTTTATTGCATCAAATTTACATTTAATGAAACATTCACCGCATTTAGTACACAAATCCTGTTTGATAAAATGAATTACTTTCTTATCACCTTCAATTGCATTCACGGGACATCCCCGTTTACATACCACACAACCTGTACATTTTTCAGGAATTACTTCATAAGTCAATAATTTTTTGCAATGCAATGCAGGGCACTTTTTATCCCTGATGTGAGCTTCGTATTCATCTTTAAAATATTTAATTGTAGTCAATACGGGATTTGGTGCGGTCTGTCCAAGTCCGCATAAAGAACCATCTTTTATCTGATGAGATAATTCCTCAAGAGTCTCAATATCCCCCGGCTTTCCTTCTCCTTCGGTAATTCTTGTCAATATTTCAAGCATTCTCATTGTACCTATTCTGCAGAATGTACATTTTCCACAGGATTCTTTTCTTGTGAAATCGAGAAAAAATCTTGCAATATCCACCATACAGGTCGTCTCGTCCATAACAACCATACCACCCGAGCCCATAATGGCACCTGTTGCATTAACCGAATCATAATCAACAACTGTATCAGATAAATGTGCAGGAATACAGCCACCGGAAGGTCCTCCAAGTTGAACTCCTTTATACTTTTTATCTTCAATAATACCACCTCCAAGCTTAAAAATAATATCATTAATAGTTATACCCATAGGCACTTCTACAAGACCGCCGTTTTTAATTTTTCCTGTCAAAGCAAAAACTTTTGTGCCTTTGCTTTTTGCCGTCCCGTATTTTGCATATTTCTCAGGTCCATTCAAAATTATCCATGGTATATTCGCATAAGTTTCAACATTATTAATATTTGTAGGTTGTCTCCAAAGACCTGATACAGCCGGAAATGGAGGTCTTTTTCTCGGCATTCCTCTTTCACCTTCAATAGATGCAATAAGTGCTGTCTCTTCGCCGCATACAAAAGCGCCGGCACCTTCTTTCACCTGTATATCGAAATTAAAACCTTCAATCCCGAAAATGTCTTCACCGAGATATCCTTTTTCTCTTGCATTATTAATAGCAATATTCAATCTGATAACTGCAAGGGGATATTCAGCACGGCAATAAATATAACCGTGTGAAGCGCCAATAGCGTAAGCACCGATTATCATTCCTTCGAGTACTGAATGCGGGTCACCTTCGAGTACTGACCTATCCATAAATGCACCAGGGTCGCCTTCATCAGCATTACAAATAATATATTTATTTTCTGCCCTGTTGTTATTTGCAAACTTCCATTTTAAACCGGTCGGAAATCCCCCACCGCCTCTTCCGCGTAAGCCGGAATCAAGAATAATTTTGATAACTTCATGAACGCTGAGTTTCTCTTCTGCAATTTTATTAATTGCTTTATAACCGTTATTTAATTCGTATTCTTCAATTGATTCCGGATCAATATTTCCACAGTTTCGTAATGTTATTTTTACCTGATTGTTAAAATATGATTCATATTCTGTTTTGAATTTATCAGATTTTACAATATATTTTTCAATCGGAGAAAATTTAATTATGTGCTTATCAATAATTTCATCAACCTTTTTTACATCAACATCGCCATATAAATATTTTCCTGAATCGTCGGTAATTTCAACAAGTGGCTCCCTGAAACACATTCCGATACAGCTTGTCTTTTTCAAATCAAAATCAAGATTATCCGCAGTTTTAATTCTTTCAAATTCATCATATACTTTTCCGGCTCCTGCTGCTAATCCACAGCTTCCCAGACCTATGACTATTTTAGTTCTATCCATTTCTTTTGTTACCTTTTGAAATAAATTCTAATTTTCTGAAACATTACTTTTTGAAGCAAGCGACTCTTTCCTTTTCATATTTTTTATTACATCAACAGCTTTTTTTCCGTTAAGTTTTCCGTATGTATCATCCCCTATCATCATTACCGGTGCGAGTGAGCAGCATCCGAGACATGCAACAGATTCAAGTGTAAAAATTCTGTCTTCAGTTGTTCCTCCATCTTTAACACCGAGAAATTCAATCAAATCATCAGTAACTTTTTTTGCATTTTGAACGTGACATGCTGTTCCATGACAAATACGGATTATGTGTTTACCAACCGGCTTTAGTCTGAATTGAGCATAAAAAGTCGCTACACCATACATCTCATTTATTTTTAAACCTGTTTCTTCGGAAAGATGAACAAATGCCTTTGCAGGTATATATCCGTATAAATTCTGTGTTCCCTGTAAAAGTGGTATTAGATTTCCTTTTCTATTTTTATATTTTTTAATTAATGGAGCTAAAAGTGATAAATCTGAATCATCTGAAATTTTCTCATTTTCCTCAGTTATGTTTATTCTTTCAATACGCATAAATTATAAATGTAAATTTATAAAACGGAAATGTAAATATTTATTTTTATATTTTATTAAAATTTAAAAAACCTAATCCTTTATTATACTAATTTAATCCTGATAATTTTTTATGTATAGCATTAGCAGCAATTCTTCCGGCACCCATAGCTTCAATAACAGTTGCTGAACCTGTAACTATATCACCTCCTGCATATACAAATTCCTTCGAAGTTTCATTTGTTTCTGGATTTACTTCCACATATCCCCATTTGTTTCTTTTAATATCAGGTGTATTCTGAAATAATACGGGATTTGAACTTGTTCCTACCGCTACAACAACCAAATCTGTATCGATTACAAAATTTGAACCATCGATAGCTATCGGTCTTCTTCTTCCTGAAGAATCAGGTTCACCTAATTTCATTCTCAGGCATTCCATTCCTTTTACCATATTCATATCATTCCCGATATATTTTACGGGATTAGTAAGAAGCATAAATTTAATACCTTCTTCTTCTGCATGCCGTACTTCTTCGTGTCTTGCAGGTAATTCCTGTCGCGACCTTCTGTAGACTATGTATACTTCATTTGCACCTGTACGCTTTGCAGTTCTTGCTGCATCCATTGCAACGTTTCCTCCTCCAATCACCACAACTTTATGTCCCACAGGCTTGGGAGTATCGTATTCAGGGAATCTGTATGCTTTCATTAAGTTCATTCTTGTTAAGTATTCATTTGCCGAGAAAATATAACCAAGTCCTTCACCTTCAATTCCCATAAATACAGGTAAACCTGCACCAACACCAATAAATACGGCGCTGAAATGTTCGAGTAATTCATCAATAGCAATAGTTTTACCTATAACCTGATTCATTTCAACTCTTACACCCATTTCTTTCAGATAATTAATCTCAAAGCTGACAATTGATTTCGGAAGTCTGAATTCAGGAATTCCATAGACGAGCACTCCTCCCGGTTCATGCAATGCTTCAAAAATTGTGACCTGATACCCGAGTTGTGCAAGGTCTGCCGCAACAGTTAATCCCGAAGGACCCGAACCTACGACAGCAATCTTTTTATTAAGTTTTGTTTTGATAATAGGTGCTTTTACCAAATCCATTTTTCTTTCATAATCCGCAACAAACCTTTCAAGATTTCCAATCGCCACAGGTTTATCCCTGTTGCCTAATATACATTTTATTTCACATTGTGTTTCCTGTGGACATACTCTTCCGCAAATTGCAGGGAGTATATTTCTTTCTTTTATTTTCTTTGCGGCTTCATCAAACTTTTCATCTGCGATTAATCTAATAAAATTAGGAATATCGATATTAACGGGACACCCGTCAACGCATTTTGGATTTTTACACTGTAAACATCTACCCGCTTCAAGAGTCGCTAATTCTGAAGTATAACCATAAGGAACTTCGAGGTAATTCCCTACACGCAGTTTCTGGTCTTGCTCAGGCATTTCCTGACGGGGAATTTTCAGTTTAATTTTATTTTCATCACCCTTAGATAATCCATGCCATTCACAGCTGTGTTTTGTACAAATAAAAAACGGAATCAATTTTGAATAAACTGCGATTATCATTTCAGCAACAGATGAACCGCATTCACCGCATTTAACTGTGTCAGTTATCAGGCTTTTTCTGCATTTCGGGCAGAATAAATCATCAACATTTTCACCATTTTCAAGCGGGGCAGAAGACTCAACTTCAAATACATCAAGATATGGACTGAGTTTTAATTCAATTTCTCCGCCTTTATATTTTGCTTTATAGATTAAAAATTTTGTATCCTTTTTTTCCACATTAAATGTATTTCTGCAATGCGGACAATAGGCATTGAGATATGTTTTAAATTTTAAATATTTAACGTCTTGTTGAAACATAATTAGAAATTTTAGTTATTATCTGATTGAATATAAAAGGGAATCTTTTTCTTCTTTTAAATACATATTATTTCGTTTTTCCAGTTCGTCGAAATCAACTAGATGACCGTCAAAATCCGGACCGTCTACACAACAAAATTGAGTTTTGTTATTCACAGTAACCCTGCATCCTCCGCACATACCTGTTCCATCAATCATTACCGGATTCAGACTAACCATTGTAGGTATATTATATTTCTTGGTAAGCTTACAGACAAACTTCATCATTATGATAGGACCTATTGCATAAACAAGTTTAACATCATATCGTTCATCCAGGTACTTTTGTAATGGCTGAGTTACGAATCCTCTTTGACCATAGCTTCCATCATCCGTAGTAACTACAAGTTCATCACACATTGAACTCATTTCATTTTCAAGTATTAATAATTCTTTTTCCCTCGCACCAATAATTCCAATAACATAATTCCCTGCTTCTTTAAATGCTTTAGTAACATGATGAAGAATTGCAGTTCCTGTTCCTCCTCCAACCATAATAACTGTTCCGAGGTGTTCTACTTCAGCAGGTTTTCCAAGAGGTCCAACAACATCTTTTATCAAATCACCTTCTTTAAGTGACCTTAGCAGTGCAGTTGTTTTACCTACAACCTGAAATATTATTGTTATAATTCCTGAAAATTCATCTTTATCCGCAACAGTTAATGGAATTCTTTCTCCCGTATCATTAACCCGGATAATTACAAATTGGCCTGCTTTAGCTTTGGAAGCGATTTTGGGAGCACTAACATCAAAACGGATGATTGAACCTTTCGCCATTTCCTGTTTTCTGACTATCTGAAACATTTTATTTTAATTTTTATTATACTTTTTTGAAAAAATTTACCATTCAAGACTATCTTCGAGTTTAATATCACTAATATCGTCTTCACTTAAACCGTGCCAGCGACAGCCTTTTTTTGAACAAATATAAAAATCGATTAATTTTGACCTGGCACTTATTGAAATTCTTGCCACAGGTGATGAACAAACTTCACATACTTTATCTTCCGACATCAAAGTATGTTCGCAATGAAAACATCTAAAATCCCCGACCGGTTTACCCTCTGCAAGAAATATAGTCGATTTGGAAGAAAATACATTTAAATATGGACTCAGCATTACGTACCCCACTTCATTATTATCACTGACTATTTTCAGTTTTAGCATATCCGATTCAATAAGAGACTTCCAGCAGCTTGGACAATATGCCTGAAGAAATGTACCTGTCTCAAGAATTTCCTTAACTTCGTCTTCTTCCGAATAAACCGGGATTTCATCACTTTTGTTATCATCAGAATAATTTTCTTCGGATTGTTTACTTATAAATCCATATTCCTGGTAAAACATTCTTAATGCGTTGGACAGGTCTTCAAATTCCACCAGATGATTTTTACATCCGGCCCGTGAACAAACACATACTTTCCCGCCCATCTCCAGAAAGAAAGGTACCATCGACGCATTGCACACTTTACATTTGACCTTACTGTTAATAAGTTCTTTGCAGTGCGGACAAATAAAATCGGCAGTTTCATTTTCGGCAATATCTATATCACATATATAATTATAACTTCCATAAATTGAACTTAATTTAATCACCCCCTCTTTCTTTCCAATTTTGATGTTCAGATTAATACTCGGTTCATTATCGACAAGGTTATCAAAATCCATCAATAAATTTCCGCACAGAGGACATTTTACATTGAGAGAAACAAAATTATACATATCATTATTTCTTATATATTTAAATAATATAATAAAATTAAATTAATTATTCCTATAATTTATTTTAAGATTGACTTACACTAAAATTTTACTTTTATTCTTGCATCCAGTATTTTTGAAGCGGCTGCAGTGTGAGAAAAAATGAACGGGTTAATATCAAATTCGATGATTTGCGGATTTTCGCTTATTAATTGTGAAAGTCTTAATAAAGATTCCTTTACAAAATCAAGATTTATTCCCTTTTTCCCCCGTATACCTTTCAATATCTCAAATCCTTTTAATTCTCTTACAATAGCTTCGGCTTCATAATCATCTATAGGAATAATTCTAAAATTAACTTCTTTGAAAATTTCAACCATAATTCCACCAATTCCACACATTATCACGTGTCCTGCAATTTTATCCTTAAACACTCCGAGTATAATTTCTACTCCCTGATGTACAAAATATTTCTGCACGAGTATTTCCTCTAATGTATTATAAAGGTTATGACTTTTAAGGGATTCGATAATTTCTTTATATGCCGAAACAAGTTCTTCTTCATTCTTAATATTCAGTTTCACTCCTCCTGCATCAGATTTGTGTATAAGTTCTTTTCCAAGTGCTTTTATTACTACGGGATAACCTATTTTCTTTGCTTCGACTTTAATATCGTCAAGGTCCTTTGCAAACCCGGATTCAACCACAGGAAGTCCATACCCATTTAATATTTTATATACATCCTTAAATTCCAGATATGTCTCGCCATATTCCCTGTATTTTGCTATTTTTGAATTCGATAAATTTTTATCAACATCATATTTAAAGTATTTTCCATATCGACATTCTTTAATCGCTTTATATCGAAGCATATATCCAAATACCTTCGCCGGAGTTTCAGGATATTTATATAGCGGAGGATGTTCAGGTAACAATTTTTGAACCTGAGGAATTGTTTCATCCTGTGACATAAGTACTACTAAAAATGGTTTCGGAGAATTTTTAATTGCTTCGGAAATTTTAACTGTCATATCTGCTGTATCATACATCAGAGGAGGTCCGATTAAAATAATAAGCGAATCGATATTTTCATCTATCATCATAATTTCTGCCGCCTTCACCCACATATCGGTAGGGGCAGAAGGTAATAAATCAACAGGATTCAGAAATGCAGCTTCCGGATGTGCAAATTCCTTTAGTTTTTTAATCGAATTATCCGAAAGTTTTGTTACATTTAATTCCATTTTTGCACATTCATCTACGCATAAAATTGCAGGTCCTCCTGCGTTTGTTAATATTCCAACCCTGTTTCCTTCAGGTAGAAATGATTTATCAAAACCTTTAGCTATGTCAAACATTTCTTCTACAGTATCCACTCTTAGTATTCCTGCTTGTCTTATCAGAGCATTTGCAACTGCATCAGGAGAAGCAAGAGCACCCGTATGCGAAGACGCTGCACGCATTCCAGCCGAAGTTTTTGCTGCTTTCAATAATAATACGGGTTTATCTCTGACCACCTGCTTTGAAATATTTGTCAACGCTTTTGCATCAGTAAAGGACTCAAGATACATTGTTATTACTTTTACATCATCATTTTTATGCCAGTATTTCATAATATCATTTTCAGATATATCACCTTTATTTCCAATACTTATAAACTGTCCAAGTCCTATATCACATTGCTGAACAATTTTAATAACGGCTGCACCGAGCGCACCGCTTTGAGAACAGAATCCAATTCCACCGAATGACGGTTCCCCTCTCACAAATGTTCCGTTCATTCTTACTTCAGACTTTGAATTTACTATTCCCATACAGTTCGGACCAGCAAGACGCATATTATATTTTCTTACCTTTGCAAGAATTTCATTTTCAAGCTTTTCACCCTCTTCTCCCGTTTCTTTAAAACCCGCTGTAATTAAAATAACAGATAAAATATTTTTTTTATAACACTCATCTATAGACATAGAAACTAAATTCTTTTGAACCATAATAATAGCGAGGTCAACACTTTCTTCAATATCTATCACAGATTTGTAAACATTAAGATTAAGTATCAAATCTGCCTTTGGATTTATCGGGTATATTTTTCCTGAATAATTAAACTTCAGTAAATTGTTTATTAATTCATAACTGAGGCTTCCGGGTTTAGTAGATGCACCAATAATTGCTATTGATTTCGGGTAAAAAAAGTTATCTAAAGTATTCATTCGGAAATGTTTATTTTTTCAGGAAGCAAAAATTAATAAAATCAATAATTAATTATTCAAAATTAAAATTTATTTAGATGAAAATAAATTCAATAATAATGAATCAAATCAATATTAAAAATAGATTATTTGCCGAAATAAACCATATTTATCCTCCAGCCATCCGAATCATTCGCTGAAAGGATATTCCCCGAGCTCCATCAGTGAGTTACCTCCGTTTATTAATTTATTCCACATTGAATTAACTTCATCTTTTGTATTACAAATTACGTGATTGAAATGGAAGGATTAATTTTGAAATAAGGTCCTGCACTTATTGCCTGATATTCAAAATCTCAAAGAGTAAAATAAACAACGTCTACTTTACCGGATGGCGTGTTATCAATCTAGAAATATTTAAAATTTTTGAATTCTTCCCAAAAACTGATACATAAATTCAGCCGCTTCGACTGCTTCTTAATTATACCACAAATGAGGAATTAGTTTATTCATATTTTACATACTTGACGGTTGTAAAATACTAACTCTGTTTCCTTCTGAATCAGTAAATGAAACGAATTGCCCTACATTCGGAATCATCATCGGCTCACCTAAAATATTCCCTCCCGCATTTTTAATATTTTTCATTGACTCAGCAATATTTTCTACGGCAATAACGAATGAAGGGTATTGTGAAACTTCAGGATTTCTTGGGAAAAAACCACCATTAATCGTACCGGGGGTTTTATTCTTATTATTTTCATCTACTTCAGATGTTACCGCAATTATATAATCCCCCATTTCTTTTCCCATATTTTGCATTTTCCAACCGAATGCGGATTCATAAAATTTTGTTAATCTTTCATTGTTTTCATAAGGCATTTCGAAATGTACTACCGGATTTAATTTACTCATATTTTTTTAATTTATGTTTATGTAAAAATTTACTGCTTACAAGAATTAACAAAACCTTATATAGCTAAGTTCCAATAGATTTATTTTAACTTTTCCCATTTTTCGATTCTGCCTTTTACAATTTTAAAAACAGGATTCAGCTTAATACTGCTCAATACTTTTATTTCTTTATACTTTTTCCGGTCGCGTTTTTTCAGTTTATTTAACAAATGTTCAAATTCATATTCAATCTGACCTGAGGTAACTTTAATTTTTACAACTTTAAAATTCCAATTAATTTTATTTTTATTAAAATTATATCCCCGTTTTTCTGCTTCATAAAATATTTCAGATAAAAATTGATTAATGCAATTTATTGGATTTACTGTATTCTTAAACCTTTCAAGTTGAGGATGATTTTTATATCCCTTGGTTTTACCTTCCAGAACTTTTTTAGCAAGAAGAGCTTCCCGCCAGAGAGCAATTAATCCAATTGTATCGAGTAATTCAGGATGAAGTGACCAAAGACGCATGAATTTAAATATTCTTTTATTACTCCTAATTTCCTTCTATCGCATCATTTAAAAATCTGTTAAAAGGATATTGTTCTTTGAAAATATTTAACAGGTTATTATTCAAATCCTTAGAAGACCAGAATGAGTTCTTAGTTTTATAAATCACAGTATAATCTTTATATTTCAACAAATCTATATCCGGAAAATCTTTTGGAAAACCCTTCGGTGCAGAATTTAATTTATCTCCATAAATTTCCTTGAAATATTTTATGAAATTAGAATTATTTATTATTTTTTTGAACTTTGCTGTATTTTCATAAACGCCTGTCCGCAGCAATTTAAGTATATCAGGCGGGGGCATATAAATTCCACCTCCAATAAAAGATTCATCCGGCTGAATATGCACATAATATCCTGCATACTGACTCTTACGTCCACCTTTTGCAATAAACGCTCCGAAATTTGTTTTGTATGGTTCCTTATTTTTTGAAAATCGTACATCTCTGTAGATTCTAAACATACATTCTTTCGCTGATATGACATCTATGAGATTATCAAATTTCCTTATCTCAGGTATAAGTGTTTCAACGAACTGTTCAAACTCAATCTTAACTTCCTTATAACTTTCCTCATTTTCTTTAAACCACGTTTTGTTATTATTCAGCTTCAGGTCTACGAGAAATTGAAATATTTTTTTGAAGTTCATAAAATTTCCTTTAATTAATTATTTTTACATATATAAAATACGCATTCTGTGAATTAAAGTGCAGGATAAATTTATCATTCAGTGCAAATGGAAATTTTAAAAAGTCTGTCGGCTTCATAATGTATTTTGTAGTCCCAGGTCTTTAGTCTGCGTAATCACCTTTTTTTTTTATTATGCAAATAAATCCCTTAATGAGAATTTCTGTTTGATCTTTTTTTATTTCTATTCTTATATATTTTTATATAGAAACAGAAATGTAATGAATTATATTAATTAAAAACAAAATTTTTTTAAAGAAATTTGCGTAACAAAAGGCAGAACTGAATCGGTTTATGATAATTTTAATTTCAATAATATTTCGCGATGGATAAATAAAAATTTATTGAAAAACGATTAAGTAGTAATCTATATTCAACGTCATGGTTTTATCCATGAAAAGCTCAATGCAACTGAATTATTTAATCCCCTATTTGAATATTCTAAAAAGGTAACAGCTTATATTCCCTTTTCCCGATTTAGTAATAAATCCGGGGAAAAAAATGCTAATGGAAAATTAGTGAAAATGTAAATATGTAGGATTCGGAGCATATAAAAAAGTTTGCCACACTTGCTGCGACCCGCTAACCTTTGTGGACATCAATTATTAAGGATTAGATGTTGTTGAACTTCCCCCCTGTCCAAAGAGAATAAGAATCGGAAAATGATTTTTATTTTTATTTCAATAAAATCATTTTCTTTACAGCATATTGAACATCATCAACCATAAACTTGTAAAAATAAATCCCGCTCGGCATTTGGTTATTTGAAAATTGGTTAATGGAAAATTGTGTTTCGTAAATCCCGGGCTTATGATTTTCATTCACAAGTGTTACTAATTCTTTACCAAGAATATCATAAACAATAAGTTTCACGTTTGACGTTTGACCTTTCACATTTGACGCAACTGAATATCTTATAATCGTTGTTGGATTAAAAGGATTAGGACAGTTTTGCTCGAGTTTATATTCAATTGGTAATTTATCTGATGTTTTTTTAATACCGGTAGAATACCACAATAATCCAGACGAATTGTATTTAACTATAAAGCAATCGTTTTGGCCAACACTTGAGAGCATAAATTGTGTTCCTTTAGGATTTACATTTGCATTTGTACCATAAAGTTGTCCTGTAATAATAACATTATTCATCTGGTCAACCGCCAGCCCGGCGCAAATATTCTGGTCTGTGGAATTTGTCGCTCCAAAATTTAAAGCCCAAATAAACTGACCCGAATTCGTATATTTTGCAAGGAATACATCTGCAGTCGGTGAAGTTGCTGTCAGGTTATACGTTCCGTTTGGGTTGAAATTTACCGTGCCGTTCATCCATCCTGCAACATAAACGTTATTTTGTGAATCAAAACCTACTCGGTGTCCACCGTCTCCGGGATTAGACTGCATTCCGAATGCATATCGAAGCGTGCCAGTTGTGTCATAAGAAGCAAGAAACAAGCTTGCCCCTGTAACGTTATTCGTTCCTCCGCTTGTGTTAAAATTAACCGTTCCCGATATTCTTCCCGTGAAATACGGCATATTATTATTATCAAGTCTCATTGCACCGGGCGAAATTATATCCTGTGCGGTTCCACCGACTCGCTTTACCCAGATTAAATTTCCCGAAGATGTGTATTTTGCAAAAAACATATCGGTCGCTCCTGCACTCGACAAAGTATTGCTTCCGTTCGGGTTAAAATTAACATTGTTTCCTCTGAAATTACCTGCAAAGTAAACATTTCCATAAGCATCAATATCAACGGCAGTGTATGCTTCATAAAAAACGCTCGTATCATTTGCTGAAATTACAAACGCCCATTCGTTTATTCCATTCGGATTATACTTTGCAAGGAATAATCCTGCATTGCTGTTCCCGACACTCTTAACATTTGCAGTTCCGAGCGGATTGAAATTTATGCTGCCATACATTGCACCGCAGACATAAACGTTGTTCAGGTTGTCAACTGCAATATCCCAGCCGCGCTCTTCTGTAGCTCCAACTGTATTTCCCAGAATCATCGCCCACTGATAATTTCCGTTTTGGTCATATTTGGCAAGAAAAGCATCGAAATGCCCGTATGTGTTCAGCGTATTGCCGCCATTCGGATTAAAATTAACCGGCAGATTTCCGGTTGTAGTATTACCGCAGTAACCTGTTAAATAAATGTTTTTTTGTGCGTCCGTGACAACACCATGAGGAGCATCTGTTGTATTAGTACCCCCGAATCTCTTGCCCCAGACAAGGTTACCGCTTTTGTTATATTTTGCAAATACGACATCAATTGCACCGAACGAGGTAAGGTTCGTGATACCGTTTGGATTCACATTAATTGTGTTAGCAAAGAGTGCTGCTTCTATGTAATTCGTATCCGAATCCACTGTATTAGCTTTACCGTATTCTGAACCTGCGCTTGAATACAGAAATGCAAGCTGAGCATTTGCATTTGTGACAAATGAAAATAATATAATTATAATAAATTTTTTCATAACATTGATTTATATTTCTTTTCAAAAATAAGTTTATTATTATTAAAATACAATAATGCACAAAAAAGTAAGTAACTATTAATAAAGTAAGTATATGTTTTTAAAAAAGAAAATTGAACTCGAAGAGGGTAAACGAAGAAAAGGTACGTTTTCCTTAAATAAGAGAAAATATTCATGTCCCATTGAACTTACTCTAAGCGTTATCGGTGGTAAATGGAAAATTTTAATACTATGGAATCTTATGGAAGGAGCAAGAAGATATTCCGAACTTAAATATCTTTTAAAAGAAATTACCCATAAAATGCTCATACAACAACTAAAAGAATTAGTCGCTGATGGAATTATTAATAGAAAAGTATTCAACGAAGTCCCTTTAAGAGTTGAATATAGACTTAACAAAGAAGGGATAAGGCTTTCCAAAGTAATTTCGTCAATGAGAGAATGGGGCTTTAAATATTTAGTGAAATAAACTTTTTGATAATATTTTGAATGACTATTGCATAATCAGAATTATCAAACGTTGTCTTAATTTCGGGATATGCTTCTTTATATATATCCTCAGTTGTCTGAGCAAAAATAAACAAAGGAGATACAAATAAACTAATAATAATTAATAATTTTTTTAACATATACCATTTCTTCTTAAATTTCTTTTTGATTCTAAAAATATGAATTCAATGTACAATGTTTAATGTACAATTTACAATATTGATTATTCAATGTTCAATTTAAATTATATAAAAACCCATATCATAAAGTTAGAAATGGATTCCTGCTGAAGTTTATCCCGATTTATCGGGACTGGAATGACAAATGGGTTTTGTGCTAGCGAGGGGAACACATTCAATGTACAATGTTCAATGTACAATTTACAATATTCATTATTCAATGTTCAATTAAAATTATATAAAAACCCATATGATAATGTTAGAAATGGATTCCTGCTGTAGTTTATCCCGATTTATCGGGACTGGAATGACAAATGGGTGTTGAGCTAGCGAGGGGACTTGAACCCCTGACCTGTTGATTACGAATCAACTGCTCTACCAACTGAGCTACGCTAGCATATTCAATGTTCAATTTGCAATTTACAATGTTCAATTAAAAAACAAAATATATTCATTGTTCAATTAAAACCAAAATATATTCAATGCTTAATTAAATTCTAAAAATCAATTTCACATTTAATATGAAATTATTAGTCAAACAATTATTCAAATTATACAAAGAACTATTTAAATATAGTAAATATAATACTATAGGTTTGCTTTTGAAGTAGAAATTATTTTACCAGTAATTTTTATTAGTTCAAGGCAATCATTGCTTAATGAATCAGCAAGTTTTGATTCTATAATCATTGAATCTTTTAATAGTCTTATCCAGTAATTTGTTTCTCTCGCTTCTTTATATGCTGTGTAAATCTTATTTAAAAAGTCTTTTTTAGAAATACCGCCGATTGCTTCTTCAATATTTGCTCCTATCGAAGTTCCTGCTCTTAATATTTGCTTTGAAAGAACATATTCTTTCTTTTCATCTGACAAATACATGTACAATTTTATTATTCGTAAAGAAAACTTATAACTTTTTTCTTTAATTATATTATTTTCGGATGACATATATAATAATTAATTGTAAATTGCAAATTGTACATTGAACATTGAATCAGGTTCCTTCCGAATAGTCATCAATATATTTTATCTGTTCTTTTGTGAGTTTGTCGATTTTAAGGGTCATTGTTTGTAATTTCAAACCTGCGATTTTCTGGTCCATTTCTTCGGGTAATGTATATACTCCGATTGGAAGTTTTTTGCCCGATTTATGTCCTTCTACAAGTTTTAGTTGTGCATTAAACTGATTTGCAAAGCTCATATCCATTACTTCCGACGGATGCCCTTCTGCCGCAGATAAATTTACAAGTCTTCCTTTTGCAAGGATAAATATTTTCTTTCCGTCTTTCATTGTGTATTCTTCACAATTCGGTCTTATTGTACGTACGGATTTGGATAATTTACCGAGCTCAACAAGATTTAATTCGCAATCATAATGTCCTGTATTGCATACGACTGCACCTTCTTTCATCGATTTGAAATGCCTTCCGACAATTACGTCTTTAACACCGGTTGCAGTAACAAATATGTCCCCGTATTTAGCCGCCTCATCCATCTTGACAACTCTGTGTCCTTCGAGTGTTGCTTTTAATGCCGCAGTCGGTTTCACTTCCGTAACAAATGTTTTTGCACCGAGTCCTTTTGCCCTGTCAGCGACTCCTCTGCCGCAATGTCCATATCCTGCGACTACAAAATTTTTCCCAGCGATTAAAACAGATGTAGCACGTAAAATACCATCGAGTGTTGACTGCCCCGTTCCATAAACGTTATCAAAATCCCATTTTGTAATAGAATCATTAACAGCATAAACAGGATATTTTAAAGCCCCGTCTTCCGACATTTTTCTCAACCTATGAACTCCTGTTGTTGTTTCTTCAGTCCCACCAATGACTGTCGGAATTAAATTTTTAAATTTATTATGCACAGTAAAAATTAAATCCGCTCCGTCATCAAGTGTTAAATGCGGTTTGAAATCGAGTGTTCTTTCAATACACCAGTAAAATTCTTTTGTATTCATACCGTGCCAGGCAAATATCGAAACACCAGAAGCCGCAAGTGCAGCGGCAACATCATCCTGAGTTGACAACGGATTACATCCGCTCCAGGATACCTGTGCACCTGCATCCACAAATGTTTTAATCAGAACTGCAGTTTCTTTTGTCACATGCAGACATCCTGCTATCTTATATCCTTTAAAAGGTTTTGTTTTTTTATATTTTTCTCTTAATGCACAGAGTACGGGCATTCTTGATTCTGCCCATTGAATTTTTTTCTTACCCTGTTCTGCAAGTTTTATATCTTTTACTTTATATTTTAATGCCATAGATTAATTTATTGATTTCATTGTTTAATAAACATTTAATATACTTTAATTTAAATATTTATAAAATTCATTATGTCTGAACTTTGATTAAACTGATGTTACTAATTCTTATTATTTATAAAAATTTCAAATCCACCCCCCTTTATCCCTCCTTATCAAGGGGGCAAAGAGCAAGAAATAAAATACATCCTTTATTAGTAAAAAAGAAAGGTATATCTAAATTCAATATTTTAAAGATAGTTTAGTTATTATATACACATCCCCTCTTTATAAGGGGGGACTGAGGGGAGTCTATTTCGAAATTCCTTTTAGTAGTTTTGATATGCTGTGTTTTACTCCAGGAGAAAGAGTATGCATATAATCTTTATTCGTTAAAAAAACTATTTCTTCTAACAATTCAGGATATCGTTCGGAAATTTTTAACAGTATTTTAAAAGCATTCATTTTCACTGCGGGCTTATTATCAATCTCCTTCCAAATCTGAACACAACGGTCAAATAATTCACCTTCATCTTTTTCACTAATTTCCATTTCATACAGAATTTTAAGATATTCCCGCTGCTGGTTATCATTTCTGAAAGGAAGCAATTTTATAATTCTTTTCACATAACTTTGTATTCGTTTGTCATTTTTTTCCATACAACTCCATAAAAGCCACGACGCCCTCCAGGAAAACGGTTGTTTAACTTCCAAAGCAAGATTGATAAGTTCATCAAATGCTTCAGGATTGGAAGAAATATAATTTAATAAATCTTTTTTATACGAAGTAATAAGAAGTTTTTCTAACTGAGTTGATGCAGAATTGATAATTTCTATTTTCATTTACACTTATACTTCCTTTTATGAAAGAATTATTTATCTGCTAATTTTATACCGAGTTCCGATAATTGTTTTTCTTCGACAGGGCTTGGACAATTATCCATCAAGGAAGATGCACTGATTGTTTTCGGAAATGCTATAACATCTCTAATCGAATAAAGACCGCAAAGGATTGCAACAATTCTGTCGAAACCAAATGCAACTCCGCCGTGCGGAGGAGCACCGTATTTAAACGCTTCGAGTAAAAATCCGAATTTTTGTTTCGATTCTTCTTCAGATAATCCTATTATGTTAAACACTTTTTGCTGAATATCGCTTTTATGTATTCTGATACTCCCGCTGCCGATTTCATTTCCATTAAGTACAAGGTCGTAGCAGTTCGCACGGATTTTTTCAATATCTGATTTTTCTTTGCTGTCGAGTAAATGTAAATATTCATCTTTCGGCATTGTAAATACATGATGCTCTCCGTAAAATCTTCCATCCTCTTCCTCATACCTGAACAAAGGAAAATCTGTGACCCACAGAAATTCGTATTTTGTTTCATCAACAAGATTAAAAATCTCAGCAATTTTTAAACGCAATTGCCCTAAACCTGCCAATAATTTGTTTACAATTCCTGTCATCATAAAAATTGTATCCCCTGCCTCTGCATTAAATTTCGTCTTCACTGATTTTAAAATTTCTATTGAAATATTTTTAGTAAGCGAAGAATTTATTGCTCCATCAGGATTAATTTTTATTGTGAACAATCCTCCGAATCCAAGAGATTTAACGAATTCTGTCAGTGAATCAATATTCTTCCTTGATACTTCTGTATTCTGAAGTCTGATTCCGCATATATTTTCATTTTTTTCGAGTGCATCTTTAAAAATTTTGAAATCAGAATTTATAAATTCATTTGATATATCTTTAATGGTCAAATCCCCTTTTATTCTCAAATCAGGTTTATCAACTCCATAAATATTAATCACTTCATCATAAGTCATTCGTTTAAACGGTAAGTTGATTTCGACATCAAGAATTTCTTTCCATATTTTTTTGTAAAGTTCTTCCGAAATCTCAAAAATATCATCCTGGGTTACAAAGCTCATTTCTACGTCTATTTGTGTGAATTCAGGTTGTCTGTCTGCCCGTAAATCTTCATCACGAAAGCATTTGCATATCTGAACATATTTATCGAGCCCTGCAACCATTAAAATTTGTTTATACGTCTGCGGCGACTGCGGTAATGCATAAAATTTTCCTTTATGCACCCTCGAAGGTACAAGATAGTCTCTTGCCCCTTCCGGTGTTGATTTCATAAGTACAGGAGTTTCTACTTCGATAAATCCTTTTTCTTCATAATATTTATGTACAATCTGATAGACTTTATTTCTTGTAACAAGATTATCCATTATCTTTTTACTTCTTAAATCAAGATATCTGTATTGCAATTTTAAATCTTCTGAAGCTTTAATTTCTTCTTCAACCACAAAAGGTGTAACAGCCGATTCATTTAATACATCAAGTTCTTCAATATCAATCTCAATTTCACCTGTAGGAATATTTTTATTTATGCTTTCCCGCTTAATAATTTTACCTGTTGCTGAAATAACAAATTCAAGCCCGAGACTCAAACCCAGTTCGTATAATTCTTTTTTACCGGAATCAATTCTCAATTGTGTAATTCCATACCTGTCTCTTAAATCGATAAATAATATTCCCCCAAGGTCTCTTTTTTTATTTACCCATCCGTTTAATGTAACCTTTTTGCCGATATTACTAAAATTCAATTCGCCGCAGTTATGCGTTCGCTTTTTAAAATACATCTGTTTTATTTACTCCGGTTATTAATTTTTGAATTGATTGAGTTCAATACTGGTAAGTTTGTATATATTCTCAAGTCTATCTACTAAATTCGTTATTTCCTTAAAATCATTTCCGTTGATTGATTCAATTTTGAAACAAAGTTCTGCAAGTCGGTTAGCACCAAGATTAATACTTGCCCTTCTTAGATTGTATGTTGCTTTTTTTATTCTCGAAATATCTTTCAGTCTTACTGATTTTTTAATTTCTTTCAATAAAGACGGTGCAACCTCAAGATAAAGTTTAATAATCTGTTTTAAATTCTGTGCATCTTTAGCTTCGAGTTTTTTAAGTCTGTGAATAACATCGGAATCAATCATCAATGAAGCTTTTGAGGTAGCTCTCAGATTTCTGGATTTTTCTGATATCTTTTTTGACCATTTATTTAATAACTCTGTCAAATTATCTATTAGTATCGGTTTACTGATATAATCATCCATCCCGGCTTCAATGCACATCTCTTTATCACCGTGCATAACATTTGCAGTCATTGCAAAAATAATCGGTCTTTTATTCTCATCGAATTCGTTTAAAATATTTTTTGTAGCTTCAAGACCGTCCATTTCGGGCATTTGAACGTCCATAAAGATTAAATCGTAATTCTGCCTTTTTAAAGACTCTAATACTTCAATTCCGTTGCTGACAACGTCGGCAGAGTAACCCATCTGGGACAGAATTTTCAGAATAAGTTTCTGGTTAATAATATTATCTTCTGCAATTAATATTTTTAATGGAAGTTTTTCAACTTTATCCATTAATGACTGAATAGGTTTAATTTCCGATTGTTTTATGTTTTTGGCAAAAATTGTAAGAATAATATTATATAATTGTGATTGTTTAATCGGTTTTGTAACATAAAAATCAAATAGCTCATGAATTTCATTTTTGTTAATATTATACTCTCCAATAGAGGTAAGCATCACAATCGGAAGTTGTTTCTTTTTTCTTGATTTTCTTATTTCCCTTCCAAGTTGAATTCCATCCATTTCCGGCATTTCCATATCCAGAATTGCAAGGTCAAACGGGTCGGAAGTATTTATCCAGGTTAATGCTTCTTTAGCTCCTTTAGCCGCTCTTGTAATCATTCCCCAGTTTCTGCATTGCAGAGTTAATATTTGCCTGTTGGTTTCATTATCATCAACTATCAGTACTCTTTTATTATTCAGTTCGGGTGAAGATGCTTTGATATAAAGTTTTGATGGAATATTTGCGGCGGCTTTTGTGATAATACTGAAATAAAATGTTGTGCCTGAATTTTCTTTACTTTCAAACCAGATTTTCCCTCCCATAAGAGAAACGAGTCTTTCGCAAATTGCAAGACCCAGTCCCGTACCGCCATATTTCCTTGTTGTTGATGAATCAACCTGAGAAAAAACCTTAAATATCTTATCAGCCTTATCACCAGGTATTCCAATCCCTGTATCCTTTACAGAAAATCGCAATTCAATTCTCTCGTCCGGGAATTCCCGTATTTTTTCAGCTTTCACAAAAACTTCACCTTCTTCAGTGAATTTAATTGCGTTACTAATCAGATTAACAAATATCTGCCGTAATCTTGTAACATCTCCGATAATAAAATCAGGAACATCTTTTTCAATAAGATGAAGCAAATCAAGTTTCTTCTTAACCGCTCTTGAAGCAAGCAGGTCGAATGCATCTTCAATACATTCCCTGATTTCAAACGGATGCTCTTCAAAATCCATCTTTCCTGATTCGATTTTGGAAAAGTCAAGGATGTCATTAATGAGAGTTAATAAAGTATCGCCGCTTATTCGTATTGTTTCAACAA
>Ga0233425_10000746_pt1 | contig 80920 bp, 61 predicted proteins | sample Watercolumn_Towu_2_FD_181712 | JGI IMG/M metagenome (GOLD analysis project Ga0233425, IMG submission 181712) | Freshwater microbial communities from Lake Towuti, South Sulawesi, Indonesia - Watercolumn_Towuti2014_140_MG | ecosystem: Environmental > Aquatic > Freshwater > Lake | place...
CAGTGTACTCAGGTGTTCCAGCAGGTTGACGGTCGACATCAGACGGTTTCCTTCAAGGCGAAAAAGCCATCAGCAGATCTCTTCAAGAGCCAGTTGTCAAGCGGATTTTCGAGATCTTGCCCTGGGGCACGGGCGAGAACGGACGCCGCCCCGGCTGCCGCCGACTATACTTGCGCGGTCCGTCGCCGGGCCGGCATTGCCGCAATCCGGCGAGCGCCACTTCCGCAAGGGATCGGTGCGACGTCGTCGAAACCGGAACCCTTCCCCGCCCGAAGGGAATGAACCGGCAGGCCCGTCAACGGCACCGGCGGCAAGGACCCGCAGTGATCCGTCCGACCAGAGCTCGAACCCACCATTGCCCCTGACCCGTATTCCGTATTCCTGGCGTGCATAGCCGCAATCCCCTTCCGCACCGATGGACCTGACCCCCGACCAGCAAGCCGTGGCCACGTCCTGGCCGTCGCCCGAGGTCGCCCGGCTCTATCAGGAACACTCGCCCACCCTGCTCGGCGGCAGTACCGCGCTGCTGCTGGCGCTGGGGGTGCTGCTGGCCTATTTGCTGCGCCTCAACCGGCGGCTGCGGTCCGCCTTGAACAGCGCCGCCCGGCTCGAACAGGACCTGAGGCAGACCACCGGCACCCTGGAAGCCCGCGTCGCCGAACGCACCGCCGACCTGAGCCTGCGCGGCGAGGTGCTGGACCGCATCTCGCGGGGAGTGGCGCTGCAGGACATCTTCAAGGACTTCAGCCGCCAGGTGGAACAGCGCCATTCCGGCGTCCAGTGCTGCATCGTCCTGCAGGAAAGCGCGGGCGGCTACGTCGCTTACGGCGTCGGGCGGCCACCGCCGGACTGCTACCTCAAGCTGGCGCAGAGCGTCGACACCGCCGGCGCCAGCTCGCCGGTCGCGACCCGGGTGATCATTCCCGACGTCCTGCACCTGCCCTGGTGGCGGCCCTACCGCAGCATCACCCGCAAGACCGGCCTGCGCTCGCTGTGGATCGAGCCCATCCTGGACCACCGCGCGCGGGTCGCAGGCTGTTTGCTGCTGCTCCACCGGCAACCGCAGAAGACCCCGCGCGGCAGCGAATCGGCCCAACTGGAGGACTATGCGCGGCTGGCGGCACTGGCGATCGACCACCACCGCACCGAACAGGAACTGCGCATCGCCGCCACCGCCTTCGAGACCCAGGACGGCATCCTGGTCACCGACGCCACCCACGTGATCGTGCGCGCCAACCGGGCCGCCTGCGAGATCACCGGCTATCCCGAAGCGGAGCTGCTGGGACGGTCGGCGCTGCTGTTCCGCTGCGACCGCCACGACGCCGCCTTCTACCAGGCCATCGACGCCGCCCTCGCCGGCGACGGCTACTGGCGCGGCGAGATCTGGCACCGCCGCAAGAACGGCGAGGTCTATCCGCAGTGGCAGACCATCACCGCAGTCGCCGGGGGCGATGGCGGGGTGACCCACCACGTCACCTCGTTCTCCGACATCACCGCCCACAAGCAGGCGGAAGAACAGATCCGCCTGCTGGCCTTCTACGACCCCCTCACCCGGCTGCCCAACCGGCGCCTGTTGATCGACCGGCTGGAACAGGCCCTGATCTCCTCGGTCAGGAGCCGCAGGCACGGCGCCCTGATGTTCCTGGACCTGGACAACTTCAAGGTCCTCAACGACACCCAGAGCCACCACATGGGCGATTTGCTGCTGGTGGAAGTGGGACGGCGGCTGCAGCAGTGCGTGCGCGCCAAAGACACCGTGGCCCGGCTGGGGGGCGACGAATTCCTGGTGATGATGGAAGACCTGGACGAGAACGCCGCCCACGCGGCGGTGCACGCCGAGGCGGTCGCCGAAAAGATCCGCAACACCCTGGCCCAGCCCTATTTCCTGAACGCCGGATCGGACGCCGACGGCCCCCACACGGTGGAGCACCAGTGCACTTCCAGCATCGGCATCACCCTGTTCCACGACCAGGAAGGCCGTTCCGACGACTATCTCAAGCGGGCCGATCTGGCCATGTACCAGGCCAAGGCGGCCGGGCGCAACGCCATCCGCTTCTTCGACCCGGCCATGCAGGAGAACCTGGCCAGGCGCACCGCCCTGGCCGACGACCTGCGCAAGGCCATCGCCCTCGACCAGCTGCACCTTTTGTTCCAGCTCCAGGTGGACGGTGAATCCCGGCCGACCGGGGTGGAGGCCCTGATACGCTGGAGCCATCCAGAACGCGGCACCATCGCGCCCAAGGATTTCATGCCGCTGGCGGAAGAGACCGGCCAGGTCGCCAGCCTCGGCCTGTGGGTGCTGGGGGCAGCCTGCAGGCGACTGGCGTCCTGGGCCCTGCTGCCGGAAACCCGCGGGCTGTCGCTGGCGGTCAACCTGAGCAGCCGCCAGTTCCGCCAGCCCGACTTCGTCGGCGGGCTGCGCAGGCTGCTGGCGGAAACCGGCGTCGACCCCAGCCGGCTGACCCTGGAACTGACCGAGGCGCTGATCCTGGAAGACGTCGACGATGCCATCACCAAGATGGGCCTGCTCAAGGCGCTGGGCGTCCGCTTCGCAATGGACGACTTCGGCACCGGCTACTCCTCCCTGTCCTACCTGCAGCGGCTGCCCATCGACCAGATCAAGATCGACGGCTCCTGCATCCGCGAGCTGCCCGACAACATCGGCAGCGCCGGCATCGTCCGCACCATCATCGGCCTGTGCGGCAACCTGGGCATCCCGGTCGTCGCCGAAGGCGTCGAAACCGCCGCCCAGTACCGTTTCCTGCGCGACAAAGGCTGCCGCTACTTCCAGGGCTATCTGTTCGGCCAGCCCCTGGAAGAAGCCCAATTGCTCGAACGCCTCGCCCGCGGCGCCCTATCCGATTGACCCCCGGCTGTCGTTGGGCAAAAGCGCAGCGTTGCCCAACGATTCCCCATGGTAGCGTTGGGCAGGAAAAGATGTGCCCAACCTACGCCATGGACGCGCCGGCATCGGATGCGCATCGCCCCTCCAGGCGCCGTCACCAGCCGCCCACCAGGATGAAGGCCGCCCACTGGGTGGGATGGGCGGTGCCCTTGTCGGCCAGCATGGCCTTCTGCGCCTGCTGCAGGGCGGTGGCGCGGTCCGCCCCGGCGGATTGCTTGAGGGCCGCATAGAAGTGCTCCATGAACAGCTTGGTGGAGCGGTCGTCGATCGGCCACAGCGCCCCCAAGGCGTTGCGCGCCTTGGCCTTGACGGCGATGCCGGAAAATCCCAAAGGCGCGCGGTCGTCGCCTTCCGCGGTCTCGCAGGCGCTGAAGGTGACCAGGTCGACCGGGTTGATGCCCTTGCCGCCTTCCAGCCGCAGCATCCGCTCGATGTCGCCGACCCCCAGGTTGCGGTCGTAAGCCATGATGAAGCTGTCGTCCGCCGAGCGACCGAAATAGCTGTGGGTGGATACATGCAGCAATCCGTATTCGCCCGACCGCAGCTGCTGTTCCAGGTTTTGCTGGGTGAACTCCTGGTTCAGCAGGGCCTGGCCCGGCACCGCCTGCTGGATCGACTGGATCTCGCCGAGCACTTCCGGCAGCGACAGGGCTTCCACCAGCGCCGAGCGCGGCGCCGCCTGGCCTGCCCCCTCCGGTCCCCGCGAGCCATTGGATTCGGCCGGCGCGATGCCGGATGACAGAGCCTGCTTGACCGCTTCCGGCAACAGGTCCAGCGATGGACCGTCGGGGCGGCTCAAGCCCGCCAGCAAGGCCCTCTTGCCGCTGCCGCCCTGCGCCGCCGCGGCCGGCGGGATCGACTGCAGTCCGCTGTTGGTGATGATGCTGTAGCGTTCGGCGACGAAACCCTTGCCGTCGTGCAGGCCGGCCAGCGGCAGCAGCCGCAGCGCGCCGTCGGGAACGTAGGAGATGCGGCGGATGTTCCAGCCCGCCAAGTCCGCCTCGACCGGCGCCAGCAGCCATTGGTACAGCGCCCGGCCGGCGGCCCGGTCATCCTTGCCGTGGCGCAGCGCCGAGGCCAGCTCCAACACCTTCCGGTTCAGCTCCGCCGCGGTGACCGGGACGGTCCTTCGCAGTGCCTGGCCATCATGGATCAGCAGCAGTTCCAGCCGATCGGCAAACACCACCGGATAGAACACCGCGGTACCCCCGCGCGCGTCGAGCAGCTGGACGGCGGCGGCATTGCCCACGGCACGCGGCGGCGCGGCGCCCACCAGCATCTGGGCGAGGCCCTGGGGATCGCGGGTGGATTCGGCCAGGCTGCTGTCGAGGGCGCAGCGGTCGTTGAAATAATCCTCCAGTTCCGACTGTTTGAGTTTCTCCAGTCCGAAGATCGCCTCGAACAGCGCCTCCTGCGAAGGCCCCTCGCGCCCCGCGCCGCGCAGCGCCATGTCGGCCAGGCCGCGGTAGATGGGCGACAGGGTCTCCAGGTAGGAAGACTTGCCGTTGCGGTAGGTGACCGGGATGTCGCTGCGCACCTGGGCGGCATAGAAAGCCGCCCGGCGGAAGGCTTCCAGCGCGCCGTCGCCGTTGCCCGCCGCCAGCAGCCTGCCGCGGCGGGACTCCCAGCGCAGCAGCAGGTCGGCGGCACCGGCCTGCTGGGCCTCGCGTATGGCCGCTCGTATCCGTTGCAGCGCCAGCGCCGCCTGAGCGCGCCGCTCCGCCAGCCCGGACAGCACCCCCAAGGCCTGGGAGCGATCGCGGGGCGCGCCCGAGCGCCCAGCCAGCAGCTTTTCCGCCTGGCTCTCCAACAGCCCTTCGGCCTGGTTGGTGCCGTATCCCGTACCGCCTTCCCCGATCCACTGCTCCAGCTGATCCAGCAGGTTCAACCGCAGGCCCGCCCTGGCCCCGTCCGCCAGGTGGTCGCTATCGATCCGGCCGGCGAAGGCGTGCAAGCGATTCAGCCGGCGGCTCCTGTCCGGCTCCAGCCGGGCCAGCTGCAATTCGGCGGAGCCGGCCAGCACCGGGTCGCCCGCCGCTTCCGCCAACTCGCCGCTGCGGCGGAAATCGGCCGCGGCGGCAGCGGTCTTGCCGAGCGCGCCGGCAGCGAGCCCCCGATAGGCCAGCAGCCTCGCCTCCAGGCTCCGGTCCGGCGCCGCCGCCAGCAGCCCCAGGGCGGCATCGAGCCGCACCACCGCATCGCCGTGCTTGCCCAGCAGGTGGTGGAGATAGCCGGCGATCCCGGCGATCTCGGCGCGGCGGCCCGGTGGCTGATCCGAGTCCGAAGCGGCGCCGTCGAGCGTCTGGACGTAGGCCAGGGCCTGGCGGTATTTGCCCGCGTCGATCAGGCCATAGCCATAGGCGAGGCCGGCCCGCTGGGCGGCTTCCGCCACCCCGCCGGCGGACTTGGAAGGGCTGCCGGCACAGCCCGCCAGAGCCAGCCCCAACAGGCCCGTTGCGATGAAGGTTCCGAAGTTCCGCATGGCTCCGCCGTTTATGGAATGCGCCAGTTGACCTGGAAATGCAGGCCGTTGTCCTGGGCGTCGTAGGGGGTCTTGTAGTCCGGATTCTGAAACGCCAGGACGTCCCTGGGCAGCCGGGAGCCGTTGATCCGCCCGGCCCAGTAGAACGTTGCGCTGAGGGTGGACCAGGTGTACTCCAGGCCGATGCCGGCGGAATGGATGAATTCACCCTTCTCGCCCTGGTTCCAGCCGCCGCCGTAATCCATGAACGGCACCAGGAACAGCGAATGGGGAGTGCCGGCGCCGAACAGCGGGTAAGCCAGTTCCAGCGAGGAATAGAACGCCTCGTCCTTGACCATGAAATTCTGGCGGAAGCCGCGCACCGAATTCATGCCGCCGATCGCCATCCGCTCCAGACCCAGCAGATGGTCGTTGGTGACCTGGACCGCGCTGCTGAGGGCCAGATAGGCGCCATTCTCCAGCAGCCGGTAACGGCCGACCCCCTGCCCCAGCCAGGCGAAGAAGCGGGGGTCTTCCTTGAGCGACACGTCGCTCTGGTCCTCGGGCCTGGGCACCGTGGCATCCAACAGATCCAGGCCGGTGGAGAAGGTGGAGCGCAAGGCGAGGTCGAATCCATCGCCCTGGTGCAGATAGTCCTGCCACACCCTCAGCACCGTCTCTTCGTTGCGTTCAAACCCCAAAGTCGAGTCCGGTCTACCGGTGATGCGGTTGAGCGGCTCGTCGATGCGCACCCCGAAGTTGATGCCCAAAGTCAGCTTGTCGTTGCCGGTCAGCCAGATGGGGTGGCTCAACTGGGCGTCGTAGCCGACGATGTGGTTCAACAGCCGGCTGAAGAAGCTGTTTTCGTCCGGCAGATTCATCAGGGTGGTTTCGCTGTCGGTGTAGCGGAACGCCAGGCTGGTACCCCAGCGGTTGAGGGGAATCTCGAACCCGGTGTTGTAGCTGTTGGCGCCGCCGGAGATCGAGTAGTTGAAATCGATGCGGTCGCCGAATCCGCTGGCGTTGCGCAGCCACGCCCCGAACCGGCCGGTGTAGCTGTCGACATAGGGCGTGGAAGCGTTGTCCATGGCCAGGTAGCCGCCCCAGGGACGCGCCCGCACCACCCGCAGATCGAGGATCGCCTCGCCCGGATGCACGCCCGGCAGCAAGGTGCCGTTGAGGCGTTCGACCAGGGGATCGTTGAGCATGCGGATGTATCGATCCTGCAGCTCGTGGGTATTGAGCGCCTCGTCCTCGTCACCCTGCAGGCGCCCGGCGATGTACTCGGGCCGCAGCCAACCCTGGCCCTTGACGTTGACCGAGCTGAGCCGGCCTTCGACGACCTTGAGGCGGAGCACCCCGGCATCGACGGTCTGTTCGGGTATGAGGGCACCGGAGTTGATGTAGCCCTTCTTCACGTAATACAGCGAAACCCGGTAGCGCAGGCGTTCCAGGGCCTCGGCCGTCAGTGCGCGGTGGAGGAACGGCCGGGCCAGTTCCTGCAGTTCCTGCTCGGGGATCACCCGGTTACCCTCGAATACCACCCGGTCGACCCGCACCGTGCCGGCTGCGGCGGCCGGCGGCTCCGGCTCCTGCGGCGGGGCCGGCACGGTCAATCGATCATCGGTGCGCGGCTCCCCCGTTCTCGGCAGTTGGGGCGGCCGGGTGCTGGGTCGAGTGGGGTCGATGTAGGGGTCCAGGGCCAGCCCGACCGCCGGCAGCAAGGCCAGACACAGTGCGGCCGCTGCGGCCCGCGGACTGCGGCCGCCATGACGCTTCGGCGCTGCCATCAATCGCACTCCACGGCGGCCGGAGACTCGTTGAACGCCAGCTGCATGGCGCCGGCACCGGCGAAGCCGCCACCGAGCGCCGCCGTCGCCGGCTCCCCGGCGGGCGAGGGGATGGTGGCGCTGGGCTCGGCCGCATAACCGGCCAGGCCTTGCATCACCAGGCTGCTGCCGGGACGGCCGCAGGGGTTGGCGACGATGGAATCCAGGTCGATGGGGGACTGCCACTGGCCGATCACCACCCGGTCCAGGGAACGCACGATGCCGGTGGGGAAATCCCCCAGCTTGGCCTGGCTGGTGGCGGCAAAACCGACGCTGCTGAGGAACTCCGGCAGCGTCATGTCCTGCAGCGGGTCCTGGGTGACCGCCAGTTCGGCCGCCTGGTAGTCCTGCACCGTCCATCCGTAGCGCAGCGGGTTGAAGTTGGTGCCGCCCTGACCCGGACCGGTGAGGGTCTGGAAGATGGAACGGCCGGTCTCGAAGGTCATGACCGAAGGTCCCCGTTCGAACAGGATGGAGTTGCCGGCCAGGCCGGCGCCGATGTTCATCACCCGCACGAAGCCGTCCACCGTCACCCGGATCGGCTGTCCGTTCAGCGCCGACCGGAATTGGATGTCGCCGCCGTCGACGGTGCCGGAGTTCTCCACGATGTAGCCGCGGCCCAAGTGGATGTTGTTGCCGCTGGCCAGGTCGATGCCCCCTTCCGAGGTGCTCAACACATAGCTGGCGCGGTCGGTCTTGCCGGGGCTGCCGACGGTCAGCGAGTTCTTGTTGAGCGCGGTGATGGTCAGCTTGCCGGTGGAACGGTCCAGGTTGTCGGCATCGATGTTGGTCTGCTCGAAATAAGGCCCGTCGCCGCGGCCGGAAGTCGCGAGGTTGCCCATCACGACCTTGCCGCCGTCGACGATGTCCACGTCGCCGCCGATCACGTCCAGGTCGCCGCCAGGACCGTATTTCTGGATCGTGCCGCCATCGACGGAGACCGTCGAGCGGTGCTTCTTGCCGCCGCCGCGGCTGCCGTCGGCCGCGCGCACCAGCACATCGCCCTGGAACTCGCCCCGCTGGCCTGCCTTGTTGTTGCCGACGATGCGGCCGTGATCGGTGACGCTCAGGGCGACACCACGAGCGGGATCGTCGCCGGTGGCCTCCACCAACAGGTCGCCCACCATGGGCGCCGGCAGGTCAAAGCCCTTGCCGCCCCCCGGACGGGTCGCGATAACGGACGGATCGGTGGCGGAAGCGCCCAGCAGGATCGCCGAGCCCTCCCCCGTCACCTGCACCCGGGGTCCGCTGACGGTCAGATTGCCGCGGCTGCCCGGCTGGGCAATCTTGGCGATCGATCCGGACGTGCCGTCCTGCCCCAGTTGGACCGCATCGCCCGCCGCGCTCACGGTCATGGTGCCGTCGTGGTTGCCCACGATGCGGCTGCCGCCGTCCAGTTGCAGCCGGTTGCCGGCACTCACCGTGAAGTTGTTGGCCAATGGCGGGCCGAAACTCACCGGCGCCGCCGGATCGGCGTTGAATACGCTGCCGTCGTAGATGCCGGAACCGTTGCCGGCCATCAGGTCGTTGCCGGCAGCCACCGTCAGATCGCCGCCTGCGGTCTTTTCGACGACGCCACCGTCCAGGACGATGCCGCTCCCCGTCAACTGCAGAAATCCGCCGTTGTTGCCGGCGATGCGGGCAGCCTGCACGGTGACCTCGCCGCCTTCGACGAACAGGTCGCCGTCGCTGTTGCCGACCACCTGGGCGCCGTCGAGGATGCCGACGGCCTCGCCGCCCTCGACCCGCAGCTCGCCGGGACTGCGTGCCGCTGCGACCGCGGCGGCGTCGGCCGCGTCCGCTCCCTGCAGAATCGCCGACCGGCTGCCCCCGCCATTGCCTTGCACCTGCACCGACTTGCCGGTCACCCGCAGCAAGCCGCCGCGGCCTGCCCCGGCCAGCTTGGCGATCAGGCCGACGCTGCCGGCCCGGCCCACCTGCACGGTTCCGTCGGGGGCCGCCACCGTCATGGCTCCGTCGTGGTTGCCGACGATGCGGCTGCCGCCGTCGACCCGCAGCAGGGTACCGGCACTGACCGTGAATGCGTTGGCCAGGGGGGTACCGAAAGCCGCCGCGGCCTGGGTCGGGGCATATTCGTTGCCGTCGTAGAGGCCCGAACCGTTGGCGGCGGTCAGCGCGCCGCCGGCAGCTACCGTCAGATCGCCGCCGGCGGTCTTCTCGATGCGGCCGCCACTCAGGCTGATGTCGCTGCCGGCCACCGTCAGGCTGCCGGTGTTGTTGCCGGCGATCCGCCCATCCTGCAGGGTGACCGTGCCTCCCTGGATCGCCATGCCGCCGGTGTTGTTGCCGATCACCCGGCTGCCGCCACCGATGCCGATGGCGTCGGCGGTCACCTTCAGGTTGCCGGGACTGCGGCTGGCACCCATCGCCGCCGGATCGTCCGGGGCGGCGCCCAGTACGATCGCCGATGCACTGCCACCCGCACTGCCTTGTACCTGCACCGACTGGCCGGTCACGATCAGGTCACCGCCACGCCCCTCTCCGCCGATCTTGGAAATCAGGCCGACGCTGTCCTCCTGGCCGGCCTGGACCGTGCCGCCGGTGGCCCTCACCGTCATCACGCCGTCGTGGTTGCCCACGATGCGGCTGCCGCCGTCGAACCGGATCAAGGTGCCGCCGCCGACCGTGAAATTGTTGGCCAATGGCTGGCCGAAACCGACCGCCGCCGCCGGATCGGCGTTGAAGACGCTGCCGTCGTAAACGCCGGAACCGTTGGCGGCGGTCAGCTCGCCGGTGGCAGCCACCGTGAGGTCGCCGCCTGCGGTCTTTTCGATGCGCCCGCCGTCCAGGCGGATGTCGCTGCCGGCCACCGTCAGGAAGCCGTCGTTGTTGCCGGCGATCCGGCTACCCGTCACCGTGACGGAGCCCCCCAGAATCTCGAGGTTGCCGGTGCTGTTGCCGATCACCTGGCCGCCGCCGCTCAAGCCGATGGCATCGGCTTCGACCTTCAGGCTGCCGGGGCCGCGGCCGTCGGCCGGCTCCGGCGCGGTGGGATCGGCCGCGGAAGAACCCAGCAGGATCGCCGACGAACCGCCTCGCACCTGGACCACCTGGCCTTTCACAGCCAGATCTCCGCCGCGGCCGGTGCCGGCGACCCTGGAGATCAGCCCGCCACCCTGAGCCAGTTCCACCGTGCCGGTCGCGGTCACCTCCATCGCCCCATCGTGGCTGCCGGCGATGCGGCTGCCGCCATCCAGTTGCAGCAGGCTGCCGGCGTTCACCGTGAAGCGGTTGGTCAAGGCCGCGCCGAACACCGGCTCCGCTGCCGGATCGGCGTTGAATTCGTTGCCGTCGTAGATGCCGGAACCGCCGGCGGCGGTCAGCTCGCCGGTGGCAGCCACCGTCAGGTCGCCGCCCGCGGTCTTTTCGATGCGCCCGCGGTCCAGGCGGATGTCGCTGCCGGACAGCGTCAGGAAGCCGTCGTTGTTGCCGATCAAGCGGCTGTCCGCCACGGTGACCGCGCCTCCCAGAATCTCGAGGTTGCCGGTGCTGTTGCCGATCACCTGGCCACCTCCGCTCAGGCCGATGGCATCGGCTTCCACCTTCAGGCTGCCGGGACTGCGGCCGACGGCCGGCTCCGGTCCGCCGGGATCGGCCGCGGAAGAACCCAGCAGGATCGCCGACGACCCGCCCTCCACCGTCACCGCCTGGCCTTTTACCGTCAGGTCTCCGCCGCGGCCGGCGCCGGCGACCTTGGAGATCAGCCCGCCACCCTGCGCCAGTTCCACCGAGCCGGCCGCGCTCACCTCCATGAGCCCATCGTGGTTGCCGGCGATGCGGCTGCCGCCGTCCAGTTTCAGGCCCTTGCCGGCGCTCACCGTGAAGCTGTTGGCCAAGGGCGCGCCGAACACCGGCTCCGCTGCCGGATCGGCGTTGAATTCATTGCCGTCGTAGATGCCGGAACCGTTGCCGGCGGTCAGCTCGCCGGTGGATGCCACCTTCAGCTCCCCGGTGCCCGCGGTCTTCTCGATCACCCCGTCGTCCAGGCTGATGTCGCTGCCGGTCACCTGCAGAGCGCCACCGTTGTGGCCGACGATGCGGCCGGTGTGGACGTTCACCGTACCGCCCGCAACCGTCAGGTCGCCGGCGCTGTTGCCGATCAGCCGGGCGCCGTCGCCGAGGGCGATGGCATCGGCCGTCACTGCCAGATTGCCGGCGCTGCGCGTCGCCGCCGGCGTGGCCAGGTCGGTAGCGGCGGCGCCCAGCATGATGCCGGTGCCGGCGCCGGTCATCAGCACGCCCGTTCCGCCCACCGTCAGGTCACCGCCGCGATGCTCCCCGCCGATCTTGGCGATCAGGCCAATGCCGCCGGTCCCGCCCAGTTGCACCGTGCCGCCGGTCGAGCTTACCGTCATCACGCCGTCATGGTTGCCGACGATGCGGCTGCCGCCGTCCAGCTTCAGTCCGGTGCCGGCCGAGACGGTGAAGGCGTTGTTCAAAGGCGTGGAGAAATCGGCCGCAGCGGCCGGATCGGCAACGAAGGTGCTGCCGTCCTGGATGGCGGAACCGTTGCTGGCGATCAGTTCGCCGGTCGTCTCCACCGTCAGATCGCCGCCCGCGGTCTTCTCGATGCGTCCGCCATTCAGGCTGATGTTACCGCCGGTCACCGTCAGGCTAGCCGCGTTGTTGCCGACGATGCGTCCACCCGCGGCCAGTTCGATTTCGCCCCCCGCGACCGCCGCGGCGCCGCCGCCGCCGGCTACCAGGGTTGCGCCGTTGCGCACCGCCACCCGCGCGGCCGCACCCTGTCCCTTGGTCCTGACGCTCAGGCCGCCGGCACCGTCCTTCTGGATCCGCGCGACCGCACCGTCCAGCGTGACGCTACCGCCCTCGACCGTCAGCGCGCCATCTCCGCCATGGCTGAGGTGCCCGGCCACATCGACGCTGCCGGAAGCATCGGCGGTGAGACCTCCTGTCCCGGTCTTGGAAACCGAACCTGCGGATCCGACCCCGATGCTCCCGCCCTTGACCGACAATTCCCCATCGCCGGCATGGTTCACGACACCGTCGACGGTGATGGCGCCCTGGGTATCGACGCTGAGGCCACCGGTCCTGGTCTTGGACACCAGGCCATCGGCACCGACTGCCAAACTGCCGCCCCCGACCGAAAGCAGGCCGTCGCCGTCATGGTTCACCACACCGTCGACGGCGACCGCTTGCGACGTAATGGCCAAAGCACCGCTGCCGGTCTTGGCGATCAGACCGACCCCATCGATCGCGACGGGTCCGGGACCACCGTCCACCGACAAGTCTCCGGTTCCACCGTGGCTGACCTCGCCGGCGACGGCAACCCCGCTGCGGCCTTCGATGGCGAGACCGCCACTGCCGGTCTTGTCGACCCGCTGTCCGGCCTCGATCCGCACCGTATCACCCCGCAAGGCGACGTTGCCGGCCGGGCCATGACTCCAAGCACTCTTGACCGTCAGGCTCCGCCCGGCTTCGATGGTCAAATCGCCGTCGGTGGTCTTGGCGATATTGGGAACCGGCGGCGTCAACAGCCCGGTAGACACCGGTTCCAGGTCGATGGCACCGCCGGACCGAACCGTCAGGCTGCCGTTGGCCGCGTTGGCGGCCTCGATGCGTCCGCCGTTGCGTACGGTGAGGGCTCGATCGAGGGCTTTGCCGCTCTCATCCACATGATCGGGGTCACCGTCGGTGCCGGTGGCACTGACCTGCAGATTGCCGGCACCGGTCATCCCCACGGTTCCACCGTCGACCACCACGGCTCCGCCTTCCAGCTTGAGGTGACCGGTCAGCGCGACGTCTCCGGACCGGCCATGGCTCCAGCCGTTCTTGACCGTCAGGGTGCGGCCGGCACGGATCATCACGTCGCCGTCGGTGATCTTGCGGATCGTGGGAGTCAGACTCGATCCATCCAGCACCAGAGAGCCTGCCTCGGAATCCACCAGGAGACTGCCGCCCTCGGAATTGGCGGCTTCGATGCGGCCGCCGTTGCGCAGCGTCAGCGCCCGATCGAGGGTCTGGTTGGCTTCGTCCACATGGGCCCCGTCGGCGTCTTTGGCGGCCACCTTCAGGTTGCCGCGACCGCTCTTGGCCAGGGTGCCGCCATCGACCACCACCGCGCCGCCCTCCACGGTCACGTTGCCGGCGAGGTCGTGGCTCAAGCCGCCCTTGAGCGTCAGGGTCCGGCCCGCACGAATCGTCAATTCGCCGTCGCTGGTCTTGCGGATGGCAGGGGTCGCGGCCGAGCCGTCCAGCACCATCGAGCCGGCCTCCGAGTCCACCGTGAGGCTGCCCGCATTGGAGGCTTCGATGCTTCCGCCGCCGCCCACATCCAGGGCGCGCCCGCTGGAGGATGCCTCGTCGCTGCCGGTGGCGGTGACCTTGAGATCGCCCTGGCCGGACTTGCGGATGCTGCTGCCCGTTTGTTGCACGATGACCGCCTTGCCGGTCACGGCCAGGGATTTGCCGTCCATGCCCTCCACCGTCCCCGAACTGCCGTTGAACCCGACCCGGACCTCGCCCCCGGCCGTTCGCAAACGCGTACCGGCCGTCATTGTGCCGCCGCCGTTCACGGTCACGTCGCCGGCCGCATCGACCGTTTCGGCCCGCGCGCTGCCTCCCGCCACGGTCACGGCCCGGTCGACATCGAGAGCACCGGCCTGCAGTTCGCCGCCGGTCTCGACCCTTACGGAGGCGGGCTGCAACGGGGCAAGCCCGTTGGCATCGTCGCGGATCTCGAATTTGCCGGCACTGACGATCCGGCCACCGGCGAGGATGGTGACCGAGGGCTTCAGATTCCCCCCCGCCACCTCCAGGTCCGCCGCGCCGGCTCCGGACGTGCCGGCCACTTCGACGTTCCCGGTGACGTTCACCTGCCTGGCCGCCAGCTGGATGCCGCCGGCCTGCAAGCGCAGCGGATCGGTGCCGGGAGTGGCGGGCTTTTGCCCGACCTCGAGGGTCCCATCGTCGCCGTCGAGAAATCCGAAACTCCTGGGGTTGGCGTCGAGCGTGCTGTTGCCGGTGATGCTCTCCGGATCGGCCGTCCGCTTGTCCCCCTCGACCTTGACGCCGAAATTCTTGCCGAACTTGCGGTCGGGAAACTCGATGGAACTGCCGGTGCCGACGTGGAGCGAGCCTTTGACGTCGATCTTGCCGGATTCCCCCAGCACCACGCCGTTGGGGCTCATCATCCAGAAGTTCGCGTTCAGCCCGGTTTCGGTGACCCGCCCGAAGATCTCGGCCTTTTCGTTGTTGAGGGCTCCGACCCGGCTGATCAGGTTGTCGACCTTGCCGCATTGGTTGCCGGCGCAGTGGAAGTCCGCCGTTTCACCGGCATCGACCTTGAATTTATCGAAGCTGAAGAAGACGTTCTTGCCGCCGGGCGACTTGATGCCTTCCTTGTTGACGCTGACGGTCCACACGTCGCCGTTCTTGTTCGGCTTGCCGGTCTGGGTCTTGACCGTGTCGCTGTCCAGGGTCCTGCCCTTGAGGGTGCCGTCGTAGGAAATATCGCCGGCCAGCGCCAACTCCCCGCACGGGGATGCGAGTGCCAGCGACACGGCGCAGTAGAGCGGATGCAATCTGAAGCGCTTCATAAATCCTCCCTTACGGCACCGCCGTATACCCTGGGACTGCAATAGACATCCCGGCGCTGCGGGAATGCCCTGATGGACTGTGGTGGTGGTTGGAAAAGGAAGCGTGCCGGGAGGAGCACACGAGGGGATGCAGCCATGGGCGGTTCCTTTTCACGCCAAATCGCGAGGCCTGCGGCCTCGACATGCTGCCTTCATCATCTGGGCTCGTGCGGCGATTGTCAACGGAAAGTGTCAAATCGCGCCGCGATCGTCCGACAAGTCCACAGGAATTGCGTTTTTATCTCATCTATGCCCCACTTCCGTCGCGGGGCAGCCTCAGTTCTGCTTTCAACCCGCCCTCCGGGCGGTTGCCGAGTCGCAGACAACCGCCGTGCAGGCGCGCGATGCGGTCGGCGATGGCCAGTCCGAGCCCTACCCCCTGGCTGCCGCTCTCCAGCCGCTGGAACGGTTCCATCACCCGCGCCAGCTCCGGCTCCGGGATGCCCTTGCCGCCGTCGCTTACCGACAGCACCAGTTCCGTCCCGTGAACCTCCAATGCCACCCGAATCGGCGGCGCCCCATAGCGGTAGGCGTTGTCGATCAGATTGGTCAGCAGCCGGCGGATGGCGACCGGCCTCAGCGCCATCCTGGCCGCTACCGAGCGCTCCAACACCACCGGCGACTCGCGCCCGGCATAGAGCGACACCACCTCCCGCACCAGCTCGGCGAGATCGCAATCCGCCCGCACTGCTTCGCTTTCCTGGCCGCGCACATAGGCCAGAAACTGACCAAGGATGTCGTCCATCATGACGATGTCCCGTTCCATCTCGGCCTTCAGCTTCTCGTCCGCCGCCGGCAGCAGTTCCAGCCCCAGCCGCAACCGGGCCAACGGGGTTCTGAGGTCGTGGGAGACCCCGGCCAGCAACAGGGCACGATCGGTCTCGGCGCGCCGCAAACTCTCCGCCATGCGGTTGAAGGTGCGCGCCAGGGCGCGGGTTTCCTCGGGGCCGGCCTCCGCCACCGCAACGGCGCCACCGCCTGCGATTCGCTCGGCGGCGTCCGCCAGCGCCCGGATCGGGCGGCTCACATGGGCGACGATCAGGTAAGCCGCCGCCAGGGCGATGGCCAGCAGAACCGCCAGCCAGACCAGCCAGTCGTCGGAATCCCGAAGCCCCGCACCCTGGCGTGGCAGCGCCAGCCAATAGGGCTGTCCGGCCAGATGGAAACCGATCCACAGGGTACCGCCGCCCCCCGACTGCAGACCGATCCGCACCGGCGTTCCCAGGCGCCTGCGCAGCCGCTCCCCGAGTTTGTCCAGCAGGGGACGGTCGCTGGCCAGACCGGGCACGGTCACCTCCCCCTCCCGGTACAACCGTACGTCGTGGTCGTCGGCGATCTCCTGCAACGCCGGCCGCCGCCGCTCGGGTTCGGTGATCGCCACCGCCCGCTGCAGGTCGCCGATCACTTCGATCACCCGGGCCACCACCTGGCGCGGCCGCGCCTCCTGGCGCAACTTGCTGAACAGCAGCAGGGAACCCGCCTGGGTGAGCACCAGCACCAGCGCGATCAGCAACCCGGTGCGCCACAGCAGACTGCGCGGGATGAGCCTCATGGCGCATCCCCGCCGGGCACGAACACATAGCCGTGCCCCCACACGGTCTGGATGTAGCGGGGCGCGGCGCTGTCCTCCTCGATGATGCGGCGCAACCTGGACACCTGCACGTCGATGCTGCGGTCATAGGGCTCCAGGTCACGGCCGCGGGCCAGTTCCAGCAACTTCTCCCGCGACAGCGGCCGACCGGGATGCTCCGCGAATACCTTGAGCAGGGCAAACTCGCCGCTGGTCAAGGCGAGCGCCTCGTCGCCGCGTTTGAGGGTGCGGGTCGCCGGATTGAGCCGGAACGGGCCGAAGCAAAGCTCCGGGCCATCGAGGGCAGGACTGCCGGGCGGCTGGGGCGGCGCCCGCCGCCGCAGCACCGCGTTGATGCGGGCCAGCAGTTCGCGCGGATTGAAGGGCTTGGGCAGATAGTCGTCGGCCCCCATCTCCAGCCCCACGATGCGGTCCACCTCATCGCCCCGCGCGGTCAGCATCACGATGGGCAGCCACTCTCCCTGGCCCCGCAGGCGGCGGCAGATGCTCAGGCCGTCCTCGCCCGGCAGCATCAGATCCAGGATCAGCAAATCGACCCGCTCCCGCTGCAGCACGGCATCCATGGCCTTGCCGTCGGCCACGCCCTTCACCTGGAAACCCTGGCCGGTCAAATAGCGTTCCAGCAGGTCCCGCAGCCGGAGGTCGTCGTCCACCACCAGCAATTTGTTCGTCGTGTTCATGGGCGAAAGTGTATCCAATCGCCGGGCGCGGCGGCCTCCGAGATGTAACGAACCGTTGCCGGCCAAGCGCTCGGTAACATCCGGTTACAAATCGGCCGATCCCCGAAACATCCCGGTTACACCCCTGCCCTAGCCTAGTCCCTGTGTTCTTCCTCGGAACACACGGTGCCGATGAGCGGCACCGGTCCTTTCGTTCAAACCTGTATCTTGGAGATTACGATGAACCGACCTATCTGCAACCTGCTCCTGGGACTGACCCTGACCGGCCTCACCGCCTCGGCGGCCTGGGCCGACCCCACCACGGCCACCCGGGTCCACGCCGTCCTCAAGGGATCGACCAAGGGCGTCGCCTTCGGCCAGGCCTGGCACCGCGGCGAGATCTTCGACGCCAGCCATTTCCGCGACCATTTCCGCGTGTATCTGCGGGTCAAGAGGAAGAACGCCGATCCCTCCCTCGACCCGGATGCGGTGAAGAGCGCCGAACTGGCCGCCACCCTGTCCCGCAACGGTACGGCTTACGCGGAATGCATCCTCACCGCCATCGTCGACCGCGACCCCGATTTCATCCCGGACGCACGCCGCCTGCTGGACTTCGGCGTCGCCGTGACCAACCTGGGCGGTGATGTCAAGGCGCCCAAGGGCACTTGCGATACCGATTTGTCCAGCGCCTTCGTCCAGCGCGGCGTGCCCGACGTCCAGGCCGGCGATGAAGTGTCGGTGCGACTGGTGGGAGGCCCAGGCGATGGCCAGGTGCTCGCCACCGGCAGTTTCGAAGCCCAATAGTTTCGGAACGGACCCTGCGGCCTCGCCCGCAGGGTCCCCCGCTCCCCATCCCCGAATGGGGCTTCAGCCCCGCCGGGAAACCCCAAGCCGAGGCCTGCCGGAGGCGACTGGATCAATAGGTGGGCGGCAATCCGGGATCGAACAGCGGTCTAACACGTGAGACCGACCCTCGTTCACCGCTGTATTGTGGCGTCGGTTACCGTGTAGCCGGCGTTCTTCATGCAATCGGAAAACCGGTTGATCAGCGGGCGGATACTTTGGGACTGATAGGACATCCCGCTGCCCGAATTCTCCGACGGATCGGACTTCCAAGTTTGAAGCAATCCGCGAGACGCGGCTTCGGTGAGGCAACGATCCATGTCGGACTCCGCGGATTTGTAGTCGACCGGCGAGCGATCCAAATGCAAGTTCGCCCCGAGCATTCTGCCGCCGTTCCAGAATAATGGGACACCGTCTCCCTGCGGCAGCGGATCGCTCGCAACGCGCAAGGCCAGATCGAAGCCTTTGGAAGACTGGCCTTTCGTTTCGAAGGGCGCTTGAAGGCCGAGGTCGGCCACACACTTCACCGCGCTCTCGCGAAGCAGCCTGGGTTCCTCCTGTCGAGCCGGGGTACCGATTCGGTGGAGTTTTCCGCTGTCGTTATCCACGCAGGATTTCAGCTGGGCTTTCTGCACTCCGGTCAGCTTTTCGCTCGGCCAAGTCCGCTTACTGATCACGCCGTCGTAATCGGTAATCTGGACTCCCCATTCCCCACTCGCAAAGCCAAGCCACTCATAACCGGCATCGGTGGAGACCAGGTTCGTCCCGATCTTCTGACGCTGGGCTTTCACCCATTCCGGCGACGGCGTACAGGCCGTTTGGAGCACTCCGACCGTCGCGGCCATGTGCATGAGAACGACCGATTTGCGGAAAGCATGGCTGGTCCAGCGGTTGAGTCCCGTCATCTCCTAACCCCATCTCTTCATCACTCCAATAATTGGCTTCTCGCCGCAGTAAGCCGAAGCATCCGAGCAGTTGGAGAACGGCAGGGATGCTAGCACATCGCACCGGCGGACACCCGGATCGCTGCGTATGCGGAATAGCCCTTTGCCATCCTGGTACATAAAGACTCGGAGTTCGAGCCGCTCCCGTTTGCCCAGGACGCTCTGCCCTGCCAGCGAGCGCTGCCTTCCCCTGCACAACCTCCCCTCAGTCGCTACGCTCGATGAGCTTGACCCGCGGGGTCACGTTGCACAGCAGCACATAGGGAATGGTGTCGGCGTGGCGGGCGATTTCCTCCACCGGCAGGCCATCGCCCCACAGGGTGACGGGATCGCCGACCCGTGCCTCCGGGCAGTCGTTGAGGTCCAGGGTGATCATGTCCATGGACACCCGACCGATCAAAGGCACCCGCTTGCCGCGCACCAGCACCGGCGTGCCGGAACGGGCATGGCGGGGATAGCCGTCGCCGTAGCCGATGGCCGCGACTCCCATGCGGGTGGGATGGTGACATACCCAATCGCCACCGTAACCGACCGCATCGCCCACTTGGAGCTGCTTGATCGCGATCATCCGGGTCTTGAGGGTCATCAGAGGCCTCAGGCCGTCTTCCCGTGCGGTGCGGTGGGGGAACGGCGAAACGCCGTACAGTACGATGCCGGGCCTGACCCATTCCGCCTTGGCACTCTCCCAGGCCAGCACCGCCGCCGAGTTGGCGATGCTGCGGTCGCCGCCGACCTGCCCGGCCTGGCCGTGGAATTGGTCGAGCTGGCGGCCGGTTACGGGATCGCTCAGCACGTCGGCATTGGCCAGGTGAGTCATCAGCGGGATCGGCTTGGCCAGGCCGGGCAGTTGCAGCAGCCGCCGGTAGCAGCCGGCGAACTCCTCCTCGCCCAGTCCCAGCCGGTGCATGCCGCTGTCCAGCTTAACCCACAGGGCCAGGCCGGCAAGGTCGCCGGTCTGTTCCAGCAGTTCCACCTGCAGCTCCGAATGCACCACCGGCTCCAGCCCGAAACGGCGGTGCAGGTCCAGCTCTTCGCCCGTGATGAAACCCTGCAGCACGGCGATGCGGCGGCAGATGCCGGCTTCCCGCAACACCACGCCCTCGTCCACCCGCGCCACCGCAAAGGCTTCGGTACCCGCATCGGCGAGCGCCCGGGCGCAGCGGATCAGCCCGTGGCCGTAGGCATTGGCCTTGATGACCGCCATGATCTTGGAATCGGGGGCGCACTGGCGCACCCGGCTCAGGTTGTGGGCCAGAGCCCCCATGTCGAGGATGGCGTGGGCGCCGGGCATCACCGGATCAATAACCGCCGTCCGCATAAGGGTCGGAGATGAAGTTCTCGAAGCGGGTGTACTGGCCCAGGAAGGTGAGCCGCACGGTGCCGATCGGACCGTTGCGCTGCTTGGCGATGATGATCTCGGCGGTGCCCTTGTCGGCACTGTCGGGGTTGTAGACCTCGTCGCGGTAGATGAACACGATGAGGTCGGCGTCCTGCTCGATGGAACCGGATTCGCGCAGGTCCGACGGCACCGGTCGCTTGTTGGGGCGCTGCTCCAGGTTGCGGTTGAGCTGGGACAGAGCGATCACCGGGACGTTCAGTTCCTTGGCCAGGGCCTTGAGGGAGCGGGAGATCTCGGAGATCTCGGCGACCCGGTTCTCGGAACTGCCGGAACACTGCATCAGCTGCAAATAGTCCAGCACCACCAGACCCAGCTGGCCGTGCTCCCGCGCCAGCCGGCGGCAACGGGCGCGCACCTCGGTGGGCGACAGCGCCGCGGTATCGTCGATGAACAGCTGGGTCTCGCCGAGGATGCTGATGGCCGAGATCATGCGCGGCCATTCGTCCTCCTCCAGCTTGCCGGTGCGCACCCGGTGCTGGTCGATGCGGCCGAGCGAGGACATCATGCGCATGGCCAGCTGTTCCTTGGGCATTTCCATGCTGAACACCGCCACCGGCACCTTCTCCTTGATCGCCACATGTTCGGCGATGTTCATGGCGTAGGTGGTCTTCCCCATGGAAGGGCGGCCGGCGATGATGACCAGGTCGGAGGGCTGCATGCCCGAGGTCATGTCGTCGAAGTCGGAGAAACCGGTGCTGACTCCGGTGATGTGGCCTTCCTTGTGGAACAGTTCCTCGATCCGGTCCACCGCGCCGGCCAGCACGGTGCGGATCGGGGTGAAGCCGCTGCCGCTCTTGCGCCTTTGGTCGGCGATCTGGAACACCTTCTGCTCGGCCGCTTCCACCAGCTGCCCCAGTTCCCGCCCCTGGGGATGGTAGCCGGAATCGGCGATCTCCGCCCCCACGTGGATCAGCTGGCGCAACACCGAGCGTTCCCGCACGATGTCGGCGTAGGCGGTGATGTTGGCGGCGCTGGGGGTGTCCTTGGCCATCAGGCCCAGGTAAGCGAGGCCGCCGGCCTCGTCCAGCTTGTTGTCCTTCTGCAGCACCTCCGACAGGGTGATCACGTCGAACGGCGACTGCTTTTCCGCGAGGATCCGGATGGCGCGGAAGATCAGCCTGTGGTCGTGGCGGTAGAAGTCTTCCTCGTCGAGCCGGTCGGCGACGCTGTCCCAGGTCTCGTTGTCCAGCATCAAGCCGCCCAGCACCGACTGCTCGGCCTGGATGGAATAAGGCGGTACCTTCAGCTCCTCCAGCTGGGCGTCGGAGTAACGGTCGTAGTCGTCGGACATGGGCCGTTAGCGGTCGCCGCGGATGGCGGCGATGACCTGAGTGGTGGAATAACCGTCCTTGAACTGAAGCAGGCGGACCTCGCCGCCGCCGGCCAGCACGCAGTCGTGGCCGGCGATCCGGGTGATGTCGGTGTAATCGCCGCCTTTCACCAGGATGTCGGGGCGGATGCGGCAGATCAGTTCGCGCGGGGTGTCCTCGTGGAACGCCACCACCCAGTCCACGCATTCCAGGGCCGCCAGCATGGCCATGCGGTCGTCCAGGCTGTTGACCGGCCGCTCCGGTCCCTTGAGCCGGCGCACCGAGTCGTCGCCGTTGACCAGCACGATGAGCCGGTCGCCCAGGGCGCGGGCCTGTTGCAGGTAGTCCAGATGGCCGCGGTGCAGGATGTCGAAGCAGCCGTTGGTCACCACGATCTTCTCGCCCTGGTCCCGCGAGCCTTGCAATGCCGCCACCAGCTCGTCCGGCGCGACGATGCCGCGGTGGTAAGCCCTGGGGACCCGCAGCACCGCGGCCAGTTCGTCGGCGGACACCGTGGCGGTGCCCAGCTTGCCGACCACCACGCCGGCCGCCAGGTTAGCCAGGGCCACCGCGTCCTCCAGCGCGACCCCGGCCGCCATGGCGGCGGCCAGGGTGGAAATCACCGTATCGCCGGCACCGGTGACGTCGAACACTTCCTTGGCCCGCGCCGGCAGATGCAGGCTGCGGCCGTCCCGGTACACCAGGGTCATGCCGTGTTCGCCGCGGGTCACCAGCAGCGCGCGCAGCTGCAGCCGCTCGATCAGCTTGGCACCGGCCGCCTCGATGTCGTCCTCGCCGGCGCAAGGGCCCACCACCGCCTCGAATTCGGCGAAATTGGGGGTGATCAGATCGGCGTAGCGGTAGCGGTCGAAATCGGTGCCCTTGGGATCCACCAGCACGGTCTTGCCGCGGAACTTGGCCCGGTCGATCAGGCTGCGGACCGAAGCCAGGGTGCCCTTGCCGTAATCCGACAGCACCACCGTATCGGCCCAGGACAGCCGGCGCTCGAACTCGTCAATCAGAGGCTGGACGGGAACGGTCCCCAAGGGCTCCTCGAAATCCAGCCGGATCAGCTGCTGGTGCTGGCTGACCACCCGCAGTTTGGTGATGGTGGGAATATCCGGGAGACGCTGGACCAGGCAACGGATCCTGGCCTGGTCCAGCAGCCCCAGCAGGCTGTCGCCGGCCTCGTCGCGGCCGCAATAGCCCAAGACTGCCGCATCGCCCCCCAAGGCGGCGATGTTGAGGGCCACGTTGCCGGCGCCGCCCAGCCGCTCCTCGATGCCCTTGACCCGCACCACGGGAACCGGGGCCTCGGGGGAAATGCGGGCGGCCGGACCGTGCCAATAGCGATCCAGCATCAGGTCTCCGGCAACCAGGACGCGGGCGTTACGAAAATCCGGGAGCAGCATCGGCAAGCGGGATGAGGGTGGCCCCATAGGATAACCCAATTCGGGCCTCTCTCGCGGGCCGGGAAACGAGCGCCGTGCCGCATGTGCCGGAACGAGTGGCCGCCGAGACGATCGCCATGGATCGGCCTATCCTCTGTAGGCGTTTTTCCCATTACGGTGCCGGCGGCGTCTGGGCGATACTACGATGCCGACAGGCCAAGCCTCAAAAAGACTGCCCATGAAGAACGGATTGCCTCAATTCGGCGCGCGCACCGCGCTCGTGATCGGTCTGGCGCTGACCGATCCGCCGGCGATGGCGGAGGAGCGTAGCGAAACACCGTTCCCTGGCCGGACCCAAGATGTGGCCGACATGGATCTGGAGGAACTGGTCAAGGTCAGAGTTTCCCCCTTTGATGTGTCCACAGCTTCGGACAGCGGCTACCGCGCCTCCAATTCCGTGTCGGGCACCCGCTTCGATGCACCGATCCGCGATCTGCCGTTCGCCGTGCAGGCCTTCACCGAGTCCTTCATCAAGGACCAGAAGCCGGTGGATCTCTTCGACGTGGCGCGCTATTCACCGGGCGTCACCTACCGCAGCAACGACTTCAACGAGGGCAACGCCAACCTGGCCATCCGCGGCTTCGCAGTCGGCTCGCTGGCCGGCGGCAACATCCAGACCCTGCGCGACGGCTTCCACGGCCCCTCGATCCTGGACTTCACCAACATCTCCCGCCTCGAGATCGTCAAGGGCCCCGCATCATTCCTCTACGGCCAGGTCGCTCCCGGCGGTGTCGTCAACGTCATCACCAAGAGCCCGCAGTCCCGGTTTGCCGCCAGTGCCGACGCCCGCTACGGCTCCTATGGCGAGTACCGGTTCCAGACCGACGTGACCGGGCCCGCCGGCAATTCCCTGTTCTACCGGCTGGCCGCCTCCTACACCCAGGACATGCACTATTGGAAACCCTATGACGCCAACTCCTGGGACATCGCTCCCTCGCTGCTGTGGCAGCCCAGCGACCGCCTCAGGGTGTCGGTCAAATACGAGTCGTTCCAGAAGGAAGAAGAACCGCAGCTGATGCAAAAGCCCGGATACAACCGTCAGGCCGGCGTATTGCCGACAGCGGCCGATCCCAACCTCTCCGGGGTCGACGTGCCGGGCTTGCCCAACAACTGGAACAGCATGTCCTACAGCGACTATCGCCGCAGCGACACGCGCAACTTCAGTGCCTGGGTCGACTTCAAGGCCGACGATCACTGGAACTTCCGGACCGGTTACTCCCACCTGGATTATCAGACCGACATGCTGTTCTCCGGCAATCTGGGCATGGCGAACAACCACACGTTCCTCCAGGGCCGCAGGGTCCGCCACCAGGTCTACACCAACCGGGACGATACCGTCGAAACCCAGGCCGTGGGCAAGTATCAATTCGACTGGGCCAGCCTGCGGCTGCTGTTCGGCGCCCAATACGTCGACCGCCGTTTGGACCGCCACGCCGGCCAGGCGCCCAACGATCCGGCCCTCGGCAGCGACCCCACCGCCTCCCCGCTGCCGTTGTGGGATCTGCGCGATCCCTCCACCTGGAACCGCTACCTCACGGTGCCGGTGGCCTCGCTCAAATCAGAGTGGTACGACGACAGCGTGCGGGCGATCGACAAATCCGTCTATGGCGGCAGCACCCTGGGCTTGTTCGATGACCGTCTGCTGCTGCTGACCGGCTGGCGCTGGACGTCGACCCACACCCATTTCACCGACCACGTGAACTCCGAACGCAACATCACGACCAGCATCAGCCGGGTCACCCCCCAATACGGCCTGCTCTACAAACTCACGCCGCAACTGTCGCTGTTCGGCACCTATTCCGAATCCTTCGTTCCCGGAACCTATCCGGTGACGAATCTGGACGGAACCCAATCGCCGTCCAAACCGACCGAGGGCCGCGGCTACGATCTCGGGCTGAAAGCCGAGTTGTTCGGCGGCCGATTGTCGGGCACGCTGAGCTATTTCGATCTCGTCAACCGGAACATCGTCAACGATCTGGCGGTCACCGACGCCTCCGGCCTGGTGACGATCTACAACCTGCAAAGCGGGGAACAGCGTTCCCATGGCGTGGAACTGGACGCCACCGCAACCCTCACCGACCACTGGCAGCTGTATTTCTCCTACAGCTACATGCACGCCCGGATCACCGAATTCAGCGGCAATGACGACGCCATCCTGGCCCAGGATCCGGCAACCCTGGATGCCGCCGGCCGGGCGAACTACAAGACGGTGAGGCTGTTCCATAAAGCACCGTTGCAGATGAGCGCCCCCCACCTGGCCAATCTGTGGACCCGCTATGACTTCACCCAGGACTGGCTGAAGGGCTTTCACCTGGGCGGCGGCATCAACTTCGTGTACGACCAGACCCTGCTGCCCGACGGCCCCCGGTCTTCCCATCAAACCTATGCCTTGCTCAACGCCCTGGCCGGTTATTCCTGGGAAGTGGACGGCCACCGGCTGAGCGTCGACCTGATGGGCAAGAATCTGCTGGACGAGCGCTACCGGCCCTCGCAAAGCAGCCGCAGCCGCCCACGCGAGCTTCTCCTCAGCTTTTCGGTTGCGTTTTAGTCCCGCAGCCGGGCAAGGTGAAGTACATGCTGGTGCCCTCGCCCAGCCGGCTCTCCGCCCAGACCCGGCCACCGTGGCGGTCGACGATGCGCTTGACGATGGCCAGGCCGATGCCGGTACCCTCGAATTCGTCGGCCCCGTGCAGGCGCTGGAACACCCCGAACAGCTTGCCGGCATACTGCATGTCGAAACCGACGCCGTTGTCGGTCACCCGGTAAACATTCTGCGGGCCGTCGGCGACACCTTCGATCTCGATGACCGCCTCGCCGCGCGGCGCACTGAATTTCACGGCATTGGCCAGCAGATTGACCAACACCTGGCGGATCATGGCCCGGTCGCCCAGGGCCGCGGGCAGCTCTTCCAGACGCAGGGCTATGTTCCGATCCGGCGCGCTCCCCCGCACTTCCTCGAATACCTCCCGTGCCAGTGGCCCCATGTCGACCGATACCCGGCTCAGTTCGCGCCGCGAGGTGCGCGAGAACTGCAACAAGTCGTCGATCAGCTGGGCCATGCGGATACTGTTGGCACGGATCACACCGAGCAGGCGGCGAGCTTCCGAGTCCAGCGCCTCCGCATATTTCCGCTCCAGCAGGCCGGAAAACCCGTCGATGGCGCGCAGCGGAGCGCGCAAGTCATGGGAGACCGAGTAAGAGAAGGACTCCAGCTCCCGGTTGGCCGATTCGAGCTCCGCAGTGCGTTCGACGACCCGCTGTTCAAGGTCCCGGTTGAGCTTACGAATCTGCTCTTCGGCCTGTTTGCGTTCGCTGATGTCCCGGCAAATCGCCAGGTTATAGATCTTGCCGTCGAACTCGAAGGAGTTTCCGGTCACTTCCACAGGGAAGGTACGGCCATCCCGGCTGCGGTGAACGGATTCGAACTGCACCCGGCGGCGGGCTACCAGCTCCGGCCAAAATTTCTTCCAGCGCTCCTGCGACCATCCGGGATCGATGTCATACACCGCCATTCCGCCGGTCAACTCTTCGCGGCTATATCCCAGCGTGCGGGCCGTGCTCTGGTTGACGTAGCGGAAGTGGGGGGCGTTCTCTCCCATGAGCAGTATGGTTTCGCCCACCTGATCCAGGGCGAAACTCAGCAATTGCAGCTGGTGCTGGGCATTCCTGCGCTCGGTGAGATCATAGGCCAGCCCGACATAGCCGGTGATCCGGCCGTTCTCGTCCCGCAGCGCAGTGACCGACAGAAAAACAGGGACGCGGGTCCCGTCCTTGCGGATGAAGGTCCACTCTCCTTGTTCCGGCAGATTGAGGCGGGGCCGCGCCACAAACACCTCGAACCCCGGCGCGATGACCACCCCCATCTCCTGTGACAACCGCTCGGCGTGCCGCGCCACTTCCGCCCCATCGTGCCAGCACTCCGGCGTTTGCCGGCCAATGATCTCGGCCGCCTGATAGCCCAGCAGACGCTCGGCGGCCGGATTGAAACTGGTCACGATGCCGTCCGGCGTCGCGGAAATGATGACATGGGCTGCATTGTCCAGGATGGTCCGCTGCAAGCCTGCCAACCGGCGCAACTCTCCTTCCCGCTGCTCGATCGCCTCCAGCATGGCGTTGATGCCCTCGCCCAGGCGGCCGATCTCGCCGCCGGCGGCGGCGGGAACCCGCAGGCGGTAATCGGCCCCGGTCCGAACCTGCTCGGCCGCTTCGACCAGAACGGCAACGGGACGGCTGATGGTCCTTCGCAGTATCCGAAGCTGGCCGAAGGTGGCGGCGACGAACACCAGCATCCCGGCGGCGAAGATCCAAAGCATGCGCTGCGATTGCTCGCGCAACTGCCCCAAATTCAAAGACAGAAACAGACGCCCTCCGCCAGGCAGCGCCTGAACCAGGTCCGCCTGTCCATCGGCCAGGGTGATGCCCGCCTGCAGCGCCGGGGCGAGGCGGGGAGGTCCTTGGGAAAGACCATCGAAGCTGGCCAGCACGCGGCCATCGTCGAGCACGATGGCGGCTCTGAGGATGTAGGGATTGGCCCGCAAGCCGTCGAGGATTTCCCGTGCCCGCACCGGGTCTTCGAAAGCCACCGCCGACTCGGTACCGAGGGCGATCAACTGGGCGTAAGGATCCATGAACTGCTGCGCCCGGGCTTCCAAGGTCAGGTTCTGGTAGATCAGCAAGCCGGCGCCGGCCACCATGAACGCCAGCAGGGCCGATCCCCAAAGGACCAGCGCAAGCTTGTCGCGAAGGCTTAGCCGGCTCAGCATGGCGTCATCTCCGGGTCCTAAGGATGCCGTTCTCCAACACCTGGCGGGACACTTCCAGCATCTTGGTCTGAATCCGCAAGGAAGCGGCTTTGGCTTGGTCCAGGTTGATGCTCATCTCGACCCGCTCCCCCACCTGGAGCCGGATCATTCCCCCTTCCAGCAGGAAGTCGTCGGCATCTCCCACCGTCAGGACCGGCCGGTGTTGCAGGGCTGCCAGCACGGCCCGGCGCTGCGCCGGCTGGTCGAAGGCCACATAGAGGATTTGACAGCTAGGCGAGGCATCCAAACGGGTGTTCCGGAAGATTTCAAAGGGCCGGCCTTGCTCGATCCGCCCTTCCAGAGTCTCATCCAGCAGATTTCCGAACGGGTCGGGCCCCAGGATGCAGATATGCCAGGAGGATCCCGCATCGGGAAATGCCGCCTCGGGCCATACCACGTAGCGGGCGAAATTGCGGAGAAATGCCGCCTTGATCCTGTCGGGATTGGCCGCGATCATCTCCTCGCCCGCAGCAAGACAAGGCAGCACTAACCCATAGAGCACGATCAACAGTTTGGCGAGACGCATGGCGGTTCTTGTAAGGCCTGCCTGGCCGAAATCGCCAGTGACGCTTCCGCCACTGAATAGTCCGAAGCTCGGTAGAAGTAAATCCGCTGGTTTACCGCACAACCGGCCCAACCCGAGACGACATGGCGCCGTCGTGCACCGGGAGGATCGTCGCCGGTGCGGTTGCAGGTACTCGGTCACCCTATCCGGCTTCACGCATCGAAATATCCCATTGGTTCTCCGGGGCTTCCGGGACACCCGCCGCATCGTACCGACAGGGCCTTCCGTCTGTTTCGGGGATCGCGGACCGGCGCCTGCGGCCCGCGGGGACAAGCCGGCAAGTTTAGTTCGTTCCGATACCGCCCGCAGCCGCTTCGGCGAGCGGGCAGCCACGGTCGGCTGGCCGGAACGCCTGCCATGGGACGCCGAAACGCAAAGAGGCCGCCCCCTTGCGGAAGCGGCCTCTCTGCCCGGAAGCCCGGCTGCCGGATCAGCCCGTCATAGCCAGTACACGAAGATGAACAGCCCCAACCAGACCACGTCGACGAAGTGCCAGTACCAGGCGGCGGCCTCGAAGGCGAAGTGGTGCTCGGCGGAGAAGTGGCCGCGCAGGCTGCGGAACAGCACCACGGTCAGGAAGATGGCGCCGATGGTGACATGCAATCCATGGAAACCGGTGAGCATGAAGAAGGTGCTGCCGTAGATGCCGGTACCCAGCTGCAGGCCCATCTCGGTATAGGCCTCGTGGTATTCCAGGCCTTGCAGGAAAACGAATGAAAACCCGAGGACCACGGTGGCGATCAACCCCTTGATCAGCTGGCCGCGGTTGTTGGCCAACAGCCCCCAGTGAGCCCAGGTGACGGTGCCGCCGGAGCTGAGCAGGATCATCGTGTTGATGGCCGGGACGCCCCAGGCCGCCATGGGGTGGAAGCTGCCGTCCTCGAAACCGCCGACCTTCGCCGGACCGTTGGTGGGCCAGACGTTGCTGAAGGCGTCCCAAAGATACTGGTGGGTTGCGATGCCCAGGTTGGAGCCCTCGCCGCCCAGCCACGGCACCGACAGCTGACGGGCATAGTACAGTGCCCCGAAGAAGGCACCGAAGAACATCACCTCGGAGAAGATGAACCAGATCATGCCCATGCGGAACGACACGTCGACCTGGTGGTTGTAGGTGCCGCTGACGCTCTCCGAAACCACCGTGCCGAACCAGCCGAAGAACATGATGACCATGATGACGGCGCCGATCACCATGAAGGTCGCGCCCGCGCCGGAACCGTTGAGGAAATTGGCGAAACCGGCCATCAGCGTGGTCAAGCCGATGGAACCCACGATGGGCCATCTCGCCTTGTCGGGAACGTAGTAGGAGTCTTTGGTGGTACTAGCCATGATGTTTCCCCTGCATTGAGCTTTATTGAATTTTCTTGTCGGTGATGTCGAAGAAGGTGTAGGACAGGGTCATGTCCTTCACGTCCGCCGACACCTCCGGATCAACCACAAACCGAACCGGCATTTCCTTCTCGACATTGGGCTCGAACTCCTGTTCGGCAAAACAAAAACACTGGGTCTTCTTCAGATGCCCGGCGGCCCACACCGGCGCCACGCTGGGTATCGCCTGGCCGATCAGTTTCTTGCCGGAAACATTCTTGGCGTAAAACTTGACCGTGTAGTACTGGCCCGGATGGATCGCCAGCTTGGGCACCTCGACCCGAAACTCCAGCGGCATGCTGCCGTTGACCGAGGTGATGAAACCCAAGGCGATCTCGCGGGCTTCATCGACCCGGTACGGAGCATCGGCCGTCGCCTCCGCCCGCACTTTGGGGGTCACGCCGAAATATTCGCAGACCTGGTCGTAAAACGGTGCGACCGCGAACCCCAGCCCGAACATCGCCACCGGGACCATCAGGATTCCCAGGGCAAGTCGGACATTGGAGCGTCTCCCCTCGGCAAACTCCGTCATGCTCCCGCCTTGCTTGCCAACAGTTGCATCACGACCGTCCCGAGATACAGCAACAAGGCCACGATGCCGATGGCGAACGCGAGAACACGATTTTTGGTCTTCAGTTCCATGGGGAGCACGCCCGCCACCGGCGCCGGCGGATGGTCAACGACTTACTTGATGTCCGGAGCGGTGGACCAAGTGTGGTACGGCGGCGGCGACGGCAGCTGCCATTCCAGACCATGTTCCTTGGCGCCTTCCCAAACCTCGTCGGTGACCTTCTCGCCGCCGCGGATGCTCTGGATCACCACGTAGGCGAGGATCAACTGGGCGAAGCCCATGACGAAGGCACCGACCGTGGACATGGCATTGAACTCGGCGAACTGCACGGCATAGTCGGGAATACGCCGGGGCATGCCCGCCAGGCCCGAGAAATGCTGGGGGAAGAAACACACGTTGACGGAGATGGTGGTCAGCCAGAAGTGCAGCTTGCCCAGCCGCTCGTCGTACATGTGGCCGGTCCACTTGGGCAGCCAGTAATAGACCGCCGCCAGGATCGCGAACACCGCACCGGTCACCAGGGTGTAATGGAAGTGGGCGACGATGAAATAGGTGTCGTGATACTGCAGGTCGGCCGGGGAGATCGACATCATCAACCCGGTGAAGCCGCCCATGGTGAACAGCACTACAAAGGCGATGGCGTACAGCATGGGGGTCTCGAAGGTCATCGCGCCCTGCCACATGGTGGCCAGCCAGTTGAACACCTTCACCCCGGTGGGTACCGCGATCAGCATGGTGGCGTAGGTGAAGTAAAGCTCGCCCTGGATCGGCATGCCCACGGTGTACTGGTGGTGGGCCCAGACGATGAAGGACAGGAAGCCGATGGACGCGGTGGCGTAGACCATGGAGCTGTAGCCGAACAGCGGCTTGCGGGCGAAGGTGGGGATGATCTGGGAGATCACGCCGAACGACGGCAGGATCAGCACGTACACTTCCGGGTGGCCGAAGAACCAGAACAGATGCTGGTACAGCACCGGGTCACCGCCGCCGGCGGCGTTGAAGAAGCTGGTGCCGAAGAACTTGTCGGTGAGCAGCATGGTCACCGCACCGGCGAACACCGGCATGATGGCGATCAGCAGGAAGGCGGTGATCACCCAGGTCCACACGAACATGGGCAGCTTCATCCAGGTCATGCCGGGAGCGCGCATGTTGAACACGGTGACGATGATGTTGATGGCCGCCATGATCGACGAGATACCCAGCAGGTGCACCGAGAATACCGCGAACGGCAGGTTGTTGCCGCCCTGCAGCACCAGCGGCGGATACAGGGTCCAGCCGGCGGAAGGCGCACCGCCTTCCATGAACAGGGTGCTGGCCAAAAGGCACACCGCGAAGGGCAGGATCCAGAAGCTCCAGTTGTTCATGCGCGGCAGCGCCATGTCCGGGGCGCCGATCATCATCGGGATCATCCAGTTGGCCAGGCCCGCGAAGGCCGGCATCACCGCGCCGAACACCATGACCAGCGCATGGAGCGTCGTCATCTGGTTGAAGAACAGGGGGTCGACATACTGCATGCCCGGCTCGAACAGTTCGGCGCGGATCACCAGTGCCATGGCGCCCCCCACGAAGAACATGATCAGTGCCGTGACCATGTACAGGGTGCCGATGTCTTTATGGTTGGTCGTGGTGATCCACCGCATGATCCCTTTGGCGGGGCCGTGATCGTGGTGATCGTCGTGCGTCGTTGCTGTCATAGCGATATACCTCGCGAAGGATCTGAAGAATTAGTTTTTCTTGACGTCGGCAGGCTGGGCCACGTCACCGGTGACATTGCCCAGGCCGTTTCTCTGGAAGGTGACCACGGCGGCGATCTGGGTGGCGTCCAGCATGTTGCCGAAACCCGGCATGGCACCCTTGCCATTCACCACCAGACCGACATGGTCGGCCAAGGGGCCTGCCGCGACGGCGCTGCCCTTGATGGCGGGGAAGCTACCCGGCAGGCCTTCGCCGGTCGGCATGTGACAGCCGGCGCAATTGGCGTTGTAGACCTCCTGGCCCTTGGCGATCAGCTCGTCCCTGGTCAGCTCGACCGGCGCAGGGGCGGCAGCCGCGGCGGCTTCGCCGATGACGGCAGCCGACGAAGCTGCGGGAGCGGCAGCGACCGGATTCTTCTTGGCGGTCTCCTCGGCGACCCACTGCTTGTACTGCTCTTCGGTCTTGGCGACCACCACGATGGGCATGAAGCCGTGGTCGCGGCCGCACAGTTCGGTGCACTGGCCCCGGTAGGTACCGGGCTTTTCCACCTTGATCCAGCCGTCGGTGACGTAACCGGGGATGGCGTCCTTCTTCCAGCCGAATTCGGGCACCCACCAGGAGTGGATCACGTCGGACGAGGTGATCAGGATGCGGATCTTCTTGTTGACCGGAACCACCAGGGGATGGTCGACGTTGAGGAGATAGTGGTCGACGGTGGAGGGATCGATCTTGGCGCCCAGCTGGCGGGCCCGGTTGCTGTCGGCGTCGAGCGCGCTGAAGAAGTCGATGCCTTCGTCCAGGTAGGTGTAGCGCCATTTCCATTGGTAGCCGGTCACCTTGATGCTCATGTCCGCCTTGCTGGTGTCATAGGTCTTGATCATGACCCGGGTGGCGGGGACCGCCATGCTCAGCAGGATCAGGAAGGGGATGATGGTCCAGACGATTTCCAGCTTGGTGTTTTCGTGGAATCTGGCCGGCGTGACCCCCTTGGACTTGCGGTGGTTCATGATGGAATAAACCATGACGCCGTAGACCACGATGCCGATGCCGACGCAAATCCACAGGATCAACATGTGGAGATCGTGGATTTCCCGGCTGGTTTCGGTGACCCCCACGGGAAGGTTCAGCGCATAGTTGGCCTGCGCGCTCGCGCCCAACGCCAAACCGATGACGGCAAGCAACACTCTAATTTTTTTCACGAAACCCTCTCCTCAGTCTGCAAATGCTAATTCGATGAACTCTAGCCGGTGCCTAGGGGAAGCGCTGAATGCATCCATCCTGGATGTTTCAGCACCCGCTGCCGGAAAACGCGGTTTCCCGGCAGCTCACAAAATCGGCGACTCGCCGTCGCCGATTTTGGCGGTGCCTCCTTAGCACCGCGGGAACCGCCGAATCAATCAGCGGTTCCCCAGCAGGTTCCGCAATTCCTTCGCCAGCTCGGCCCGCTCGGACTCGATCAGGAAGCCCCCCACCTCCACCTCTTCGCCGCGCACCCGAAACGCCAGCCGGCTGGGGTGGCCGCGATGGGGCGACCGGATCACCTCGAGCCTGACCCATGGCCGTTGAAATTCGTAGACGCTCTCGGGCCTGGTTCTGCCCACTTCGAGCCTGACTGTCGACCGGTCGATGGTAATGACTTCCTGAACCTGAGTTTTGCGCAAACTCAAGACAAAGCAGTATGCCAGCAACAGCCATTCGATTCCGGAAAACGGCAGCACCAACCACAACCCCATCGCGGCGAAGGATACACCGATCGTCCCCATCAGCAGCGCCATGCCGCCGAGAACCATGCGCATCTGGGAGTAATCGATCGAAGCATTGGGCCGCAGGACGATCCGGTGTCCGCCGGATGCGCGATCCGCTTCCAACTCGACCATGGCCAGCCCCCGGTATCAAGCACCCGCCGCGACGAAATACACGCACAGACGCTGGGTGTATTTCCGCTTAGAAATTGGTTGGTTTATCCGCACATTCAAACGGCGGCAATGTAACTGATCGGATTAGTCTTCGCAAGATTGGCAGGAGCGTGTCGCCGTCGAAGCCGGAGGATTTGTCGGCCCCTGCGGTTGCAGCTTCCGGAGCCTCGGCTCGAAAGGGAAAATGTCCCAGGCACGGGGCCTCCAGACGATGACGGAGATCGGCCAGATTTTCCTCCGCCAGGGTGAATTCGGCCTGCGGCTGATTGCCGACCCAACCCAAGAAGTCCATCCCGCCAGCCCTAATGGCCTGTTCCGACAGCACGGCGTGACTGACGCAGCCGAGTCGCAAGCCGACCACCAGCAGTACCGGCAGCTCCAGTTGCCGGGCCAGATCGGCCATGGTTTCCCGCTCCGCGAGGGGGCAAAACCAGCCGCCGGCACCTTCGATCACCACCCAATCGGCCTGCTCGGACAGAGCCCGGAAGCCATCGAGGATAAACTGATTATTTACCGGCCGGCCGGCAATGAGGGAAGCCAGATAGGGCGAAACCGCGGGCTCGAAGGCGTAGGGATTCACCTCGCGGTAACTCAGCGGCAGCGAGGCGGCCCGCTGCAATTGCAAGGCGTCGGCGTTGCGCAACGCGCCGCCGTGGCGGGAACAACCCGCCGCCACCGGCTTCATCGCCGCTACCGACCAACCCAGGCTGCGCAGGTAATGGATCAGGGCGACCGATACCGCGGTCTTGCCGACCCCGGTATCGGTGCCTGCCACGAAGATGCCGGCCATGCCTCAGGCCTGCGCCAGCACGGTGGCCACCCGGAAGGTCGCCCGCACTTCGCCGCCCCCCATCGCCGCCTCGTAGGCACGGGTCATGGCCGCCAGCCTGGCCTTGCCGGTCAGGTGGCGGGGGCGGTTGCGGGTGAGATTGCCGGCGCCCCAGCCCTTCAATTCCCTCATCAGCTCTTCGACCGACGGATAGCTCGGCACCCGCACGGTTTCGGTCACCTCGTGCCGAAGCCAGCCGCCGGCGCGCAACAGTTGCTGCAGGTCCTCCGCGGTCACGAAACGGTTGACGTGGGTATGGCCGTCGACCCGGGACCAGGCCGACCGCAATTCGGCCAGGGTGTCGCCGGAGAACAGGCTGGCCGCCAGCAGCGCTCCCGGCGCCGCGACCCGCCGCAGTTCCGCCAGAGCGGCGGCCAGATCGCCGCACCATTGCAAGGCCAGGTTTGAGACCAGCAGATCGGCCGAAGCGGAACGCAACGGCAGCCGCTCGGCATCGCCGCACAGGAACACCGCGCTCCCCAGCAGGGCGGGCCGCCGCCGGGCCTGTGCCAGCATGGCCGGTGCCAGGTCCAGCACCGCCAGTTCGGCCGCGGCGTAGCGGTCCCGCAGCCATTCCGCGCAATAGCCGGTACCGGCCCCCACGTCGACCATACGCGCCGGCTCCCCCAAGGCTCCGGTCGACCGCGCCAGCAACTCGTCGGCGACTTCGCGCTGCAGTGCGGCCAAGCGGTCGTAGCGGCCGGCGGCCTTGGCGAAAGAGCGGCCCACCCATCGCTTGTCGGGACTGTCACCGGCGAGACTCGACAACTGGCCCAATGGCGTTGAATCAAGCCCCTCTCTCCGTGGGGAGAGCGAAGCGAGGGGGGCGGAGCCGGTTGGGGTGAGGGTCTGGGCGCCTCGTGCTTGCGGCGAACTCGTTGAACCGTTAGACGCTTCAGCCCTCACCCTGCCCTCTCCCAGAGGGAGAGGGTTCCCTATTTCAACAGCATTGCCTCCCCTGCCCTCCATGGCTCAGCCCCAAAACTCCGTCAGCAGCCCCAGGCAGGCATCGGCCTCGGTGATGAAAGGCAGGTGCGCCGCGTGCGGCAGCAGATGAACCGGAACCCGCGGGCTATGGGCCTCCACCGCCGCGGCCAGAGCGGCCGGCACCAGGCGGTCGCGCGCCCCCAGGACCAGCGTGAGCGGGTGCTTCACATCATTCAGATGGGACCGCAGATCGGCGTTCAGAAGGATCTCCAACCCTTGCCGCAAGGCCTCGGGCCGGGGTTGCGGGCCGGCCTCCATGCGCCGCTTCAAGGCCTCCAGGACGCGGCGGCCGTCGTCGAGCCCGAAGGTCTGCAGCCCCAGAAAGCGGGACAAGGTCACGGAATAGCTCTCCATCATATCGGCGGCGAAGGCCTGCAACTGGGTCCGATCCACCCCCGGCCAGTCGGCGTCGCCCCAGAAGCGCGGATTGCCGGCCATCAAGGCGACGCTCCGCACCCGTTCGGGGCGGCGTCCGGCCAGAGCCAGCACGATGCTGGCACCGAGCGACCAGCCGAGCCAATGGGCGGGGACCGGAACCGCTTCGGCCAGGGCATCGCTCAATCCTTCCAGGCTGTAGTCGGCCACCATGGCGCTGCGGCCATGGCCCGGCAGGTCCACCCGGGTGACGCGGTAACGTCGAGCCAAGCGTTCGGCAAAGTCACCCCAGATGCCGGAATGCATGGCCCAGCCATGCACCAGCACGACGTCGGCGCCCCGGCCGCAGGTTTCGACGTGCACCCCGGCCGGTTTCATGGGTACTGTCGGGACCGGCAAGACGCGAGAGATTCCAACAGGCGGTCCACCTGTTCGTCGCTGTGGGCGGCGTTCAGCGTCACCCGCAGGCGTGCACTGCCGGCCGGCACCGTGGGCGGGCGGATCGCCGTCACCAGGAAGCCCCGCTCGTACAAAGCACGACTCGCAGCCATGGCTGCCTCGTTGGCGCCGATCAACACCGGCTGGATCGGCGTGGCGGACTCCATCAGCGGCAATCCCAGCTGTGCGGCGCCGGCCCGGAACCGCCGCACCAGCACTGCCAGCCGCTCGCGCCGCCAGCCCTCGTCCCGCACCAGGGCGAGGCTGGTCCGGGTCGCTTCCGCCACCGCCGGCGGCAGCGCGGTGGTATAGGCGTAGGTGCGCGCCTTCTGGATCAGGTATTCGATCAGTTCGCCGGTGCCGGCGACGAAGGCGCCGAAGCTGCCGAAAGCCTTGCCCAGGGTGCCCACCAGCACCGTCACCTCGGCTTGGCCCAAGCCCGCCACCTCCAACGTGCCGCCGCCCTTCGGCCCCAACACTCCCAGGCCATGGGCATCGTCCACCAGCAGCCAGGCGCCTGCGGCACCGGCGGCATCCGCCAGCCGCGCCACCGGCGCGACATCGCCGTCCATGCTGAACACCCCGTCGGTCGCCACCAGGGCATCGCGGGAACCCGCCAGCCGGCTCGCCAAGGCATCCGCGTCGACATGGGCATAGCGCTTGAGCCGGGCCCCGGCCAATTGGGCGCCGTCCAGCAACGATGCATGATTGAGGCGGTCCTCCACCACCAGCCCGCCGCGCGGCGCCAACGCCGCGATCACCCCCAGGTTGGCCATGTAGCCGGTGGAAAACAGCAGGGCGCGTTCGCGTCCGACGAAATCCGCCAGTTCTTCTTCCAATCCATGGTGGGCCGGACTGTGACCGCAGATCAGGTGCGAGGCGCCGCTGCCCACGCCATAACGCTCGGCGCCCCGCTGCAGTGCAGCGGCGACGCGGGGATCGCCGGCCAATCCGAGATAATCGTTGCTGCAGAAATCGACCACCCGGCGCCCGTCGACCGCCAGCAGGCCTTCGCCACAGCGCTCGGCCACCCGGCGGCGCCGATAGAGTCCGGCCCGGTCGATCTCCCGCAGGCTGGCTCCCAGCCCGGAAGGCATCATCCCGGCAGCAGTCCGGCGGTGGCGCCCGCCATGCGCAATCCGAGCCGGCCGAACAGTTCGCGGTCCTGACGCGCCTGGGGGTTTTCGGTGGTGAGCAGCCTGTCGCCGTAAAAGATGGAATTGGCACCGGCCAGGAAACACAGGGCCTGCATCTCGTCCGACATTTCGGTGCGACCGGCGGACAGCCGAACCCGCGAGCCCGGCATCAGGAGGCGGGCGACGGCGACGGTGCGGACGAACACCAAAGGATCGAGGGTCGCCGCATCCGCCAGGGGCGTACCCTCCACCCGCACCAGCATGTTGATGGGCACGCTCTCCGGATGCTTGGGCAGATTGGCCAGCGCCATCAGCAGGCCGGCGCGGTCCTCCTCGCTCTCCCCCATGCCGACGATGCCGCCGCAACACACCGCGATGCCCGCCTGGCGCACCCGTTCCAGGGTATCCAGCCGGTCCTGGTAGGTGCGGGTACTGATGATCTCGGAATAGTATTCCTCCGAGGTATCCAGATTGTGGTTGTAATAGTCCAGACCCGCGTCGTGCAGCCGCTCGGCCTGCTGCTCGGTCAGCATGCCCAAGGTCATGCAGGTTTCCATGCCCAGCCCGCGAACCCCCTCGATCAGCTCCACCACCCGGTCGATGTCGCGGTCGCTGGGGCTGCGCCAGGCGGCGCCCATGCAGAAGCGCGACGCCCCCTGGGACTTGGCGGCGGCGGCGGCCTCCAGCACTTCCGTTACCGGAAGCAGGGCCTCCCGCCGCACGCCGGTCTGATGGTGGGCGCTCTGCGGACAATAGGCGCAGTCTTCCGAGCAGGAGCCGGTCTTGATGCTCAGCAGGCTGCTGACCTGCACCTCGTTGGGATCGAAATGGATCCGGTGGACCTGCTGGGCCTGGAACAACAGGTCGTTGAACGGCAACGCGAACAGCGCCATCACCTCGTCGCGGCGCCAGTCGTGGCGGATCATTCCGCCGCTGCCGCCGGCCATGCCCTGTCGCTCTGCCGTCTGTACCCTCATACTCTGGTCCGCCTGATGCTATGGATGATGGATGCCGACTCGCGAAGGCAGTAGTCAACCGCCAAAGGAGTTCGTGATGAACAAGTGGCTAGAAAGTATACAGGAATGGTTTTATCCCAGCAGCTGCCTGTTGTGCGGCGCGCCGGGAACCGGCCGGCTGGACCTGTGCGCCGCCTGCCGCGGCGATCTCCCCCACAACCGCTGGGCTTGCCGGCGCTGCGGCATCCCCTTGCCGCCGGGAGCCGACGGGATCTGCGGCGCCTGCCTGAAGAAGCCACCGAAAATGGACGCCACCCTGGCCCTGTTCCGCTATGAGGAGCCGGTCCGGCTGCTGATCCACGACCTCAAGTTCCGCAACCAGTACGCGGTGGCTCGGCTGCTCGGCGAACTGCTGGCATCCTCTGCAGCCGAGCGGGAGACACTCCCGGAGGTGCTGATCCCGGTACCGTTGCATCCCCGCCGGTTTCGCGAGCGCGGTTTCAACCAATCCACTGAGATCGCCCGCATCGTCTCGCGCCGCCTCGGTATCCCCCTGGATTACCGCAGCTGCAGCCGCATCCTGCCGACGTTGCCGCAAACCTCCCTGCCGGCGGAGCAGCGCCGCCGCAACATGCGCAACGCCTTCGGAGTCGATGGCAGGCTGATGTACGGACGGGCCGCCATCGTCGACGATATCGTCACGACCGGCGCGACCGTCAACGAACTGGCCCGCACCCTGAGAAAGGCGGGGGCCGGGCACATCGAGGTCTGGGCCATCGCCCGGGCCTGAATCGCCCTCATGGTTTGCAAGGCCATAGCCGACCCGCTACAGTGCACCCCGCGACCGCCGCAGCCCGGCCAAACCCATCACGGTGCATGCATGAATACCGAGTCGAAGATCGAAGGACGCCTGCAGTTCCTGCAGTTGGACGATGCCAGCGTGGCAGCGCTGGAACGTGCAAAAGGACTGCTGGACCCCAAACTGGAGGGCCTCATCGACGATTTCTACCGCCACGTCCTGACCTTCCCGGCCACCCACCGGCTGTTCCCCGACGGCACCAGCGTCGAACGCGCCCGAGCGGCGCAGATCGAACATTGGCGCGATCTGCTGTTCGGCGGCATTCCGGGCGAAAACTACTACGGGCGCGCCCGGCGCATCGGCCTGGCCCACGAGGCCATCGGGCTCACCATGAGCCCTTACCTGGCGGGTTACTGTTTCGTGCTCAACCACTTCGCCGAAGTCCTCGCCGAAACCGCCGACCCGGCCACCATGGCCAGCACCCTGCAAGCCTTGCAGAAAGCCGCGTTCTTCGACATCGACTGCGTCACCGAGAGTTATCTGGAATCCAAGAACAAGGCCTTGCGGCGGATACTCGAGCACACCGAGCAGTTCGCCAACAGCGTGGAGCCCCTGGAGGAGGAAGCCGCCAGCCAGTGCCACCACCTGGCCCAGCATTGCGCCAAGGTGGCCGAGGATCTGCGCGACTTGCAGCACCGCATCGACACGGCCGAGAGTCGGCCCGATGCCGGCGGGTCCGAACTGCGGGAGTTCGCCCGGCACGGTCTGGAGCAGGTCGAAGCCTTGGCCCGCAGATCGAGCCAGCTGGCCGAGCGCCTCGACCACATCACCGAAACCGCACGGGCGCGGCGCGACGCCCACAAGCTCCATTTCATCGGCCACCCCAAGCTTGGCCCCGCAGGCCGGTTCATCGAGCGGCTGCGCGACCTGTTCCGATAGCCCTCTGGCGCTTACTTCTCGCCCAGTCCCAAGGCTTTCGCCAGTGCGGCCGACACCGCTTCGATCTTCGCGATGATCTTGCCCGCGACCGGCACGGACTGCAGGCGCCGCCAGCCGGCCAGGCAGGGATCGGTCAAGCGCCGGTACCAGCCCCACTGGCTGCGCGGCAGCCACAGCTGGGTCAGGCAGGTGAAGATCATGACGGTGGAGGCCAGGCTGTAGCCGATGCCGCCCAGCATGGTCAGCCAGGCGAACACCGGGCTCAGCTTGGTCAGCCACCAGGACAGCACGTCGACCAGCAAAAAGGTGAACGGTGTCGCGATCAGGATGAGCTGCCAGCGCCGGTCGAATTCCGCCATGGCGAAGATCCAGCCGACGAACAGGAAGATGAAGGCGATGCCGAACAGATGGATGTGGGACACCCGGGTCAGGAAGGCGATGCTGGCGCCCTGGTCGGTCTCCGCCGCCTGCCGCACGACGTCCGCCTTGCGGAAATCCGGCAGGGAAGATTCGCCGTTATGGCAGGACACACAATGCTTCTGTATCAGCGGTTCGATGCGGCCGGCCCAGGCATCGGCGGGAGCACCGTCGCGCGCCCACTGAATCAGGTCGAAGCGAACCGTATCCGGCGCCATCGGCTTCATCGCCCCGTTCAGCATCGACTCCAGCTTGGAGCCCGAGCGGTTGCCGTAATAGCTGTATACGATGTCGTTGATGGACAGCCCGGCTTTGCCGTCCGCCATGCCGTGGGTGAGCATGATCTGGGCGCCGGCCATCGTCAGGCCTACGCCGATGACCAGCAGAAAACCGCTGAACAGCACTTTGAACTTCGCCGAAAGCTCGGCGAGGGTATTGTCGGCAGGTGTCATGATTGCGACCGAAAGTTGTGGGATAGGGCCAGTCTATTCCAAAAGCCGGCGGCTTCCTAACGCGCGCACCGTCGACCCGGCACCCCAATGCTGTTGAAACAAGGAACCCTCTCCCCGCAGGAGAGGGGCTTAATTCAACAGTATTGACCCGGCACCCTCGGCGCGAAGCGAAGCCGTCGCGCCTACCGCAGCGCCGGCATAGCAGCTCCAGCCATCAAAGCGGCCGCTTCATCCCCTCCGTTCACCCTGCCGTTCCATGCGCCTGCCGACCTCCTGGACGTCACGGCCGAGGCCGGACCACATGTTGCAGCCGTCAAGGAACAAAATGACGCCCAACACGATGAGCAGCGGCATACGATTTTTCACGACGATCTCCGGGAACGAATCGAAGCGGACATGATAAGAACGGCCGTCCACTTTTCAAACACCACCCCGGAACTTCTTTTTCCTGTGCTGTTCCTACTCGGCAGGCTGCCGGACTATACATTTGGGCCGGGCTGCCTCAAAATCTGCGGGGTTTTGTGGGCACGAATTCCGCCACGTCACAGCACTCGCCACCGCCCCGCCTTCCCGATCCCGACTCAATCGAACCAGCCTAGCCCCGGTAGAAAAGCATGTTCAAAAATATGCCCAAAAAGTATTCCATCCCCTTGTTCATCTTGTTTATCGTGGGTCTCTACGCCAGCCTCAACAAGGTCGTCATCCCGTTCGTGCTGCAAGTGTCAGGGTCCGATTTGTTCTTCGAGAAGGAAGATGAGCCCGAGGAACTGGGCAAAATCAGCAACGACCGGACCGGCTTCGCCTTCGACCAGTGCAAGGCTGCCATGAAGGAAGCCAACCACGTCCCCGAAGGCACCCGCTTCGCCGATGCCGATTACGAAGCCTGGGCACTGGGTGGCAAGACCTACCTCATCCGCTCCCACGTCAACGTCTCCACGGAAGGCAGCATGGTCGACAAGAAATACGCCTGCAAGATCAAGTTCTCCGGCGGCGACATGAGCGACGCCACCAACTGGGCCATCCTGGGCGTGGACTTCAATACCGCCAGCGAATAAACCGGTATCCGGCGCCGGCCTCGCGGCAACCGAGCCTCCCACCAAATCGAGCCATCAGCCGGCGACCGCAATCCCCTGGACAGTATGTCCTGGGTGGTTCCAGTGGCTTATCAACGCAATCGGAACGGCCGCCTGACTGCCAGTACCATATCAATCGCCTGTCCAGGCGGGTGAGCAGCGGTTGCGGCCTTCCTGCTTGGCCTGGTAGAGCGCCCGGTCGGCCCGATCGAAAAACCGGTCTAGCGTCTCCTCGTCGGACAACTGGGCGATGCCGCAGGACACCGTGATGCACACCGGAACCCCATCGGAGGTGTGAAAACGGCATTGCTCCACCTTGGCCCGGATCTTCTCGCAGACCTGGACGGCGTTCGTCAACTCGGTGCCGGCCAGGATCATGGCGAATTCGTCCCCACCGTACCTGCTGACAAAGTCGGTCTCCCGGATCGATGAGGCCAGCTGTTCGGCGATGACGATCAGCGCGTTGTCGCCGGAACTGTGACCGAAGCGGTCGTTGATGGACTTGAACTGGTCGATGTCCCAGAGCAGCAGGCAGAACGGCAGCTTGAAACGGTTCCAGCGCTGGATGTCCTGGCCGATGCGTTCGTCGAACGCCATCCGGTTGGGCAATCCGGTCACCACATCGCGATACGCCACGGCCTGCTCGGTGCGCAGCTGGGTGCGCAACTCCGCCACATCCGCGTCCAGCTCCTTGAGGCGCCCGGCGATCTGGTCCACCAGGACGGACGTCTTCCGCACGGCGCTGTTTTGGACCTCGCCGGCGGTGTTCAAGTAGCGGGTCATGACATCGACCTTTGCCTTGAGCGCCTTCTTGAGCGCCTGGAGGTCGTTGGCAGCGTCGGAGACCCCCACCAAGGTCTCCATCTGGCCGGAAACCAGGGTGCGAAACGACGCGCTGCCGCATTCGTACTCCCGGGTCAATCCCTGCACGCCGACCGCCCGTTCTTCCAATTCCAGCAGCGTACCGTTCAAGTCGGAAAGAAACTCCTCGATCCGGCGGTGTTCGCTCTGGATCGTCGTCCTCAGGTGGACCAGCAAGTCGGCGAACTCGTGAAACAGGACCGCCAACACTTCCGTCCCGCCCTCGCCGCGCAAGCGATCGCGCAGACGATCCACCTGGGCCAGCCCCGCGCTGGGCATCTCGACCGCCTGCAGCAAGGCGAGCAGATTCAGCTTCACGGTGGCCAGGTCCACTTGTTCGTGGTCGCGCCTGATGCGCTTCAGTAGCCGCCCGAACAGCCCGGCTCGTACGGCCTTCCCGCGATCCCCTGCAGCCGGGCGTTCGTTCAGTATCCCGAGCAGACCCGAGCGGATTTCCCCGAAGAATTCCGCATCGTCAGCCGCGACGTTTTGCTCCAGCCGCTCGCGCAGCCCTTGCAGCGCCGCCAGCTCCTCCTTCGACGCCATCAGGACCGCCAGCGCATCGAACAAGGCTGCAGGGGAAGGCGCGGTCAGCGACCGCTTCTTGGCCGGCGTACCGGCCGGATCGGACTTGTGAACCGCTGCGAAGAACATCTCGGCGGAGATGCGGTCGAGCTCGCGGCACAGATCGTCGTCCGAGAGAGAGCCGCCTTTCAGCAAGGACTGGATTCTCAGCAGCCGCTCGTCCATGCCTTCGTCGAATCCGATGGCCGAGGTTGCCACCCGGGACACGACAGTCGCAAACAGCGCTTCGGCGTCCTTCCCTTTGCGCTGGTAACGCTGGAGATCGTCCAGGGCTTGCAGGTAGCGATCGCGCCATTCGGAAGGATCACTGCTGCTCGGGTTATCCATAAGCGTTCCGGGGAGGGTGGCATGGCGAGACGATCCGAATCCTCGGCCGAGTCCGATCAAGCGGGGTCTCCGAGACCGCAACACTCGATGGGGCAGGCCGGCCCGTATCGCAGGGATTCCCGACAAAATAGAGACATCCTGCCCCCTGTCAAGGCTGCCCCCGCTTCTTGCCCTGGAACGCTGGGCCAAAGCACGGCGGCGTGAAGTTCCGCTCCCTATCCCGAGCGCGGCGATAGGACGATCGCCGGCCTATCCGGACGCTTCGCGGTAAAGTCCAGCGCTTCGGATCTGTTCGAGCACCGCATCCGGCAGCAGATAGCGGGGATCGGAGCCGGTGGCCAGGCCGTGGCGGATATCCGAGGCAGAGATGGCGAGTTGGGTGACTTCGACGAAGCCGATGGCGCCGACAGGGGTTTGCCGCAGCCGCTCCCAATCTGCGGCTCGGCGTTGCCGCACCCAGTTCGGGAGGCGCTCCGGCGCGGCCTGCAGGTCTTCCCCCGGCCGCCCCATTACCACCACATGGGCCAGTTCGAACAGGGATTGCCAGCGGTGCCAGCGATCCAGTCCGCGAAAGGCATCGGCACCGACCACCAGACAGAGGCTGGCCGTGGGAAATTCCTCGCGTAGCGAAGCCAGGGTATCGACCATGTAGGAGGGACCCGGTCTGGCCAGTTCCCGGTCGTCGGCGATCAGCCGCGGATCTCCTCCACGCAAGGCCAGATGCAGCAGGTGCAAGCGCTGCTCCGGAGTGGCTGCCGGCGCGGGGCGATGGGGTGGCTCGCGGCAGGGGATGAGGCGCATCTGATCCAGCCCCAGCTTCTCCCGGACCTCCAGAGCGGTCCTGAGGTGGCCGTAGTGGACCGGATCGAAGGTGCCTCCGTAGATTCCGATGAACGGCGACGGCACGGCACCCCCCTCCGGCTCAGCTGCGGATATGGCCGTCTCCCAGCACGATGTACTTCTGGGTGGTCAGCCCTTCCAACCCTACCGGCCCGCGGGCGTGGAGCTTGTCGGTGCTGATGCCGATCTCGGCGCCCAAGCCATATTCGAAGCCATCGGCGAAGCGGGTGGAGGCGTTGACCATCACCGAGCTGGAATCCACTTCCCGCAGGAAACGGCGGGCACGGCCGTAGTCTTCGGTGATGATGCTCTCAGTGTGCTGGGAGCTGTGCTGGTGGATATGCTCCAGGGCCTCGTCGAGATCGGCCACCACCTTGATGGCCAGAATGGGGGCCAGGTATTCCTCGTCCCAGTCCGCTTCGGTGGCCGCCACGCAGCCGGCGACAATGGCGCGGGTCGCCTCGCAACCCCGCAATTCCACCCCTTTCTCCCGGTACTTCTCGGCCAGCAGCGGCAGCACCACTGGCGCCACCCGGCGGTGCACCAGCAGGGTCTCCATGGCGTTGCACACACCGTAGCGCTGGGTCTTGGCATTGACCGCCACCGTCACCGCCTTGTCGATGTCGCAATGGTCGTCGATGTAGACGTGGCAGTTACCGTCCAGGTGCTTGATGATGGGGATGCGCGACTCCTCCATGATGCGCTGGATCAACCCCTTGCCGCCGCGCGGCACGATCACGTCGATGTGGCGGTCCATGCGCAGCATCTCACCCACCGCGGCGCGGTCGGTGGTGGCGATCAATTGCACCGCGTCGGGTGTCAACCCGGCGGCTTCCAATCCGGCGCGGATGCACTCGGCGATGGCACGATTGGAATGGATGGCCTCGGAACCGCCCCGCAGGATGCAGGCGTTGCCGGACTTCAGGCACAGCGCCGCGGCATCGGCTGTGACGTTGGGGCGCGACTCGTAGATGATGCCGATCACGCCCAAGGGCACCCGCATGCGACCCACCTGGATGCCGGATGGCCGGTAGGTCAATCCCGTCATCTCCCCCACCGGATCGGCCAGCGCCGCCACCTGCCGCACGCCTTCCGCCATGGACTGGATGGACTTGTCGCTCAAGGTCAGCCGGTCCAGCATGGCGGCATCCAAACCCTTCTCCCGGCCCGCTTGCAGGTCCTTGGCGTTCTCGGCTTTCAGGGTTTCACTCTGCTGAATCAGGCGATCTGCAATGGCCAGCAGCGCGGCGTTCTTGGCCGCGGTTTCGGCGCGGGCCAGCAGCCGGGAGGCGGCTCGGGCTCGCTCGCCGGTTTGGATCATGTAATCGCTGAGGTTTCGTTCTGTCGTCATGGCGTTAGAGCTCTTGAAGGAATCGCTGCGCGATGGCCAATTTGAGTGTGGGTTCTCGGACCCACGGCCGAGGAACTTTTCTTTGCTTGTCCAAAGAAAAGTTCCCAAAAGAAATGACCCCCGACAGTCGCTTGATCCTGCGCTCCTCGCTTTTGGCGGGGGTTGCCTGAAGGGGCTCCTGCCCCTCAGGCAACGAGCCGCATCCTTGCGACTCCCCTGCGGGCTGTTCCCGCCAAAAGCTCCGGTGCTCAGCGCGACTGAACGGGACAGGAAGAGCAAAAGCAAAGAACAGAAACACCGCTCGTCATTCCGCATAGATTGCCGGAATCCAGTCACCAGGGATGGCACGGCGTATAAGTCCCTGTAAGCTGGACCCCAGCACCCTGCCGGGGCGACGACAGGCCTCCTCTCTTGAGCCCCCCTGCAGCCGCGCTGAGCACCGCAGCTTTCAGCAGGAATCGCCCGAAGGGGCGCGGCAGGGATGCCGCGCGTTGGCAGAGGGCGATGGATCGCCCTCTGCCAACCCCTGCTGAAAGCGAGGAGCGCAAGGGCTTTCGCGGCTGGGGGTGGCCTTTCTTTTGGATACTTTTCTTTGGCCACACAAAGAAAAGTATCTCGGCCGTGGGTCCGCGAACCCACATTCAAATCAGCTATCGCGCAGCGACTCAAAGCCCGGGTTCGGGAAGCGGATTAGGATCCACCCATTCGACACCATTTATGGTCGTCGCAATGAAACTATTTACCCAATGAGATATTCCATCAGGCAGGAAGGCTCAGCCTAGCTCTAATTGGGAACGAAGAAGACAACACCTTCTCCGGATATCTTCAATTGTCCATTAAGCGACTCGTCCATCAAAGATTCACCTTTCGATTTCATTAACGAAATTTCAATTGACGAAACGGTCATCGTGCTTTTCGGAATTCCCATACCGACATTCTTAGCCATGAGATCCTCAAGTATCTCTTCACTTGCTCCCTTTGGATAAGGCAGCTCTTCAATTTCAACCTTTTCCCCGCCAGTTCGAATCTGCCATAGATTTGACTCAGTAAGCCACAATTGATAAGTGCTTGGCCGCTTTGCGACTCCAGTTGTTGCTGTAGGCGAAATCGATAATATGCCACCCCCAACTGGCACAACCATCCGCGAGTGCGAGTTCCTGAATATACTGAACTCTTTTTCCTCGGAGGTGGCTTCTGGCTCTCTAACCTCCGCTGTAGAAGGGTTTTCAAACTTAGGTTGTTTTGTTGAAATTGCGTATGCCGGCATCATCTTGGGTAGAACAAAATAGATGCAAAGAACCCATATAATGACAAAAGACACCGCAAAACCAAGCCCAAAAACCAGGCCTTCATAAAATCTCTTCACCATAACGCTCCCTCCGTTCTGATCTGACGCAATACCAACAATGGGTTGGCATGCCCAAGGGGAATTCCAGTATTGTAGGTTGGACACGGCTCTTCGTGCCCAACATTCCTTAGAAATCGACCTGCTTTGTTGGGCAACGCTCCGCTATTGCCCAACCTACGAAACTACTGAGTGAATTCACCCTTTTTCCTCACCCACTTTCGAAGATTTTTCAGTTTTCGCGGCTTACGACTAGCCCACATGATCTCAGCGCCGTCTTCGATTTCCTCATAGATGGGGAGTATTTCTGTCACACCCTCGAAAACCCATTGGACATCAACTGCTTCTGGTCCTCCTTTATACGGTATTGAGTTTTCCATTCCGATCTGAACAATCTTGTCGTAGGCTTCATCTAGATCATCCGCTTTGACAAGGACGGTATTCTCCCAACTAAGAAATCGGCGTTCGGGATCATCATTTCCTTCCTCGGCAAGCTCGACGAACCTCAACAGATATGACCCGACATACCATCCATAAGGGGCAACATTCTTGGAATAAGTCATAGCATTGAACTGGAATTCACTGTACTTCCAAGCCTATAACAACCCGCCTCCAACCATCCCCCTCCCACACAAACAAAGACAAACCTCCAACAACGCATCCCAATCATCGCCGGTTTCGGCCCCCTTGATGATGCGGTCGGTCCGGGCACAGGCCAACAGGGCTTGCTCCGCTTGGGTCTGGCTGAGCCGCTGGACGGCTTTCGAGATTCCGGTGCGGCGCTTGTCGAAGACTTTCTCCTTCTGCCGAGTGAAGGCCATGTCCTCGCTCAAGCCCGCCGTCATGAGTCCTTTGACCGAAACCACCAGGCGAATGTCTCGCGCCAGCGCCCACAGCGCCACCGCGGCGGCGACGCCTTCGGCGCGCAGCCCCGCCAAGATCCGGTGGGCCCGCACCATCTGCCCCAGCATGGCGGCTTCGGCCAGGTCGTAGACGTCGTAGCGGGCGCTGTCGGCCACCGCCTTGCGCATCATGTCGTCGTCGATGCGGGAGGAGCCGTAGAGGATGTGGAGCTTCTCGATCTCCTGGGCCGCCGCCAGCAGATTGCCTTCCACCCGCGCCGCCAGGATGGACAGGGAGGAACGGTCCGCCAGCATGTTGCGCTGGCCCATGCGGCGGTCCAGCCAAGCCATCAGCTGGGCGCCTTCCAGCGGCCAGACCTGGACGAACACCCCCACCGCATCCAGCGCCTGGAACCACTTGGCCTTCTGCTCCGCCACCGTCAGCCGGGGCAGGCTGACCACCAATACGGCATCGTCGGCGGGCCGCGCTCCGTAGCGCTGCAGGGCCTCGGCGCCTTCCTTCTCGGGCTTGGCGGGTAGCCGCAGATCGATCAGCCGACGGTCGCCGAACAAGGACATGGAATCGGCCGCCAACAGAAAATCACCCCAGCTGAAGGATTGGTCGGCATAGAACAGCTCCCGGTTTTCATAACCCTCCCCGCGTGCCTGGGCGCGAATGGCATCCAGCGCCTCCCCCAATTGGAGCGGCTCGTCGCCCGATAACAGGTAGACCGGCGCCAGCCCCTTCTTCAGCTGGCCGGCCAACTGTTCCAGGCGCAGCTTCACGATTTCGCAGCCGGCTTGCCGTCGAGTATGTAGGTCACCCGCCGAATCAGGGTCTGGGCGATTTCCTTCAGCATTTCCGCGCGAATCTGCTGCTCCTCTTCATCCATGGCGATGGGCTGCGACTGGTCGTTGAAGTAGTCGCGGTGCAGCTCGATTTCGTCGCGCGGAGAGATCACCTCGCCCTTGTCATTGCGGACGTCGTAGACCAGACGGAAGGCCAGGTCGAACTCGTTGGCTCGGCCGAACCGTCCCAAGGTGATGGGGCGGCGCAACCTAAGCAACTGGTAGACGTGGACAGTACCCGCCACACCCTTACTGCCGGCAGGCTTGCGGACGCCAAAAGACTTCACCGACCTGCGGAATTCGTTGAGAAAGCTTTCGTCCACCCCAGGTCCTTGATGTCCCTCCACACGCAGATCTCCCGGAAACACCACGTCGCCGCGCAGATGGAAACCGCAGCCCGACAAGGCGGCGACCAGGCACAACAGGGCGAGACGGGGCATGGGCATCATCCGGTTAAACCACTACGTTTACGAGCTTGTTGGGTACCACGATGACCTTGCGCACCGGCTTGCCCTCAATGAACTTCTGCACGGTCTCATCGGCCAGGGCGGCCGCCTCGATCACATCGTTGCCGGCATCCACCGCCACGGTGATCTTGCTGCGCAGCTTGCCGTTGACCTGCACCACCAGTTCCATCTCGCTGCGCTGCAGGGCGTCTTCGTCCACCTGGGGCCAGGGCGCGCTTGCCGCCAGTTCGCTGCAACTCAGTTCGCGGCTCAGCCGGTGGCTGATGTGGGGGATGATGGGCGATAGCATGAGAGCGACCAGACACAGCGCCTCCTGGCGCACCGCCCGGCCCTGCTCGCTCTGATCCTCGAAGCGGGACAGGGCATTGAGCAGCTCCATATTGGCGGCGATGGCGGTGTTGAAGGTCAGCCGGCGGCCGAAGTCGTCGGTGACCTTGCGCAGGGTCTCGTGGACCTGGCGCCGCAGAGCCTTCTGGCGGTCGTCCAGAGCCGACTTGTCCAGGGCCGGCGCCGGGCCGGCCTGCACATGCTCGAACACCTGGCGCCACAGCCGCTTGAGGAAGCGGAAGGCGCCCTCCACCCCGCTGTCGGACCATTCCAGGGACTGTTCCGGTGGTGCCGCGAACATGGTGAACAAGCGCACGGTGTCGGCGCCGTAACGGCTGACCAGGGCTTCCGGATCGACGCCGTTGTTCTTGGACTTGGACATCTTCTCGATGCCGCCGACCTGAACCGCCTGGCCGTCCGCCTTCGACGTCGCCCCTAAGGGCCGGCCCTTGTCGTCGCTCTGGACGTCGACCTCTTCCGGATTGAAATACTGCTTCTTGCCGTCGTGCTCCCGGTAGAAGGTGGGCGCTACCACCATGCCCTGGGTCAGCAGGTTGGTGAAGGGTTCGTTGCAGTCCACCAGGCCTTCGTCGCGCATCAGTTTGTGGAAGAAGCGGGCGTACAGCAGGTGCAGGATGGCATGCTCGATACCACCGATGTACTGGTCCACCGGCAGCCAGTATTTGGCGCGCTCGTCCAGCATGGCACCGGACTGGTCGGGACAGGCGTAGCGGGCGTAATACCAGGACGACTCGAAAAAGGTGTCCATGGTGTCGGTCTCCCGCTCCGCCGCGCCGCCGCACTTGGGGCAGGCGGTTCGATACCATTCGGGCATCTTCTTGAGGGGGGAACCGACGTCGATCTTGACGTCCTCCGGCAGCACCACCGGCAGTTGGTCCGCCGGCACCGGAACGTCGCCGCAACTGGGGCAATGGATGATGGGGACGGGGCAGCCCCAGTAGCGCTGGCGCGAGATGCCCCAGTCGCGCAACCGGAACTGGGTGCGCTTCTGGCCCAGGTTCTTGGCCTGCAGGTCGGCGGCGATGGCGTCGAAGGCCTGCTGGAAATCCAGGCCGTCGTATATTCCGGAATTCGTGCAGACACCATGATCGGCATAGGCTTCCAGCCACTCACCGGCCGCGTCGACCGATTCGTAAGCGCCGGTGGTCGATGCGATCACCGTTCGAATGGGCAGACCGTAAGTGCGGGCAAACGCAAAATCCCGCTCGTCATGGGCCGGCACCGCCATGACCGCGCCTTCGCCATAGCCCCACAGCACGTAGTTGGCGACCCACACCGGCAACTTTTCGCCGTTGAGGGGATGGATCACGTAGCGGCCGGTGGCCATCCCCTTCTTTTCCATGGTGGCCAGGTCCGCTTCCGCGGTGCCGCCGCGCTTGCATTCGTCGATGAAGGCGGTCAGTTCCGGATCGCCCTCGGCGGCCGTCAAGGCCAAAGGGTGTTCCGCCGCCACCGCCACGTAGGTGGCGCCCATCAGGGTGTCGGGACGGGTGGTGTAGACCTTCAGGACCTGTCCCTCACCCCGGCCCTCTCCCGCAGGGAGAGGGGGCTCGTCCTCACCCCCGTCCCCCCTCCCGCAGGGAGAGGGGAGGATGGGGAAATGCACCTCGCAGCCGTAGCTCTTGCCGATCCAGTTGCGCTGCATGGTCTTGACCTGATCGGGCCAGCCTGGCAGCTTGTCCAGTTCCGCCAGCAACTCCTCTGCATAGTCGGTGATGCGCATGAAGTACATGGGGATGTCGCGCTTTTCCACCAGGGCGCCGGAGCGCCAGCCGCGGCCGTCGATCACCTGCTCGTTGGCCAGCACCGTGTGGTCCACCGGGTCCCAGTTGACGGGAGCAGTCTTCTTGTAGACCAGGCCCTTCTCGAACAGCCGGGTGAACAGCCATTGCTCCCAGCGGTAGTAGTCCGGCTTGCAGGTGGCCAGTTCGCGCTCCCAGTCAATGGCCAGGCCCAGCGCCTTCAGCTGGCCGCGCATGGTGTCGGCGTTGGCGTAGGTCCAGGCGGCGGGGGCCACGTTGTTCTGCATGGCGGCGTTCTCCGCCGGCAGGCCGAAGGCGTCCCAGCCCATGGGCTGCAGCACGTTCTTGCCCTGCATGCGCTGGAACCGGCTGATGACGTCGCCAATGGTGTAGTTGCGCACATGCCCCATGTGCAGCCGGCCGCTGGGGTAGGGGAACATGGACAGGCAATAGAACTTCTCGCGGGAGGCATCCTCCACCGCCCGGAACACCCGGTTGTCTTCCCAGGCGCGCTGGGCTTGTTGTTCTACGTGTTGCGGGTGGTAGGTCTCATCCATCGGAAGCGCTTGGTTTTGGCCGTCAAAAAGGCGTTAGAATACAGGAGCCCCAGCCAAATCTGAAGGTTTGGGGGAATGGCGCCTATGCATCGGCATGCTTTGGGCGTGCACTCGACAACTACGATACGACTAGATTCGGTTCGATCCGAGAGAGGCAGCATGCGCAGGGTGATCTTCAATCAGAAAGGCGGGGTCGGCAAATCCACCATTACCTGTAACCTGGCCGCCATCAGCGCCATCGACGAGAAGAAGACCCTGGTGATCGACCTGGACATTCAGGGCAATTCCACCCATTACCTGCTCGGCAAGAAGGTCACCGACGCCGACCAGACCATCGCCAACTTCTACAAGGAAAGCCTGGCGGTCAGCCTGTTCGGCAAGAGTCCCGCCGGCGAACTCGGCGCGGTGATCCACCAAACCCCTTACCCCAATCTGTACGTGATTCCCTCCCACCCGGAGATGGAACCGCTGCAGGGCCGGCTGGAATCCCGCTACAAGATCTACAAGCTGAAGGAAGCACTGGACTCACTGCAGGGTTTCGACCGCATCTACATCGACACCCCGCCGGTGCTGAATTTCTACAGCCGCTCGGCCCTCATCGCCGCCAAGCTCTGTCTGATCCCCTTCGACTGCGACGCCTTCTCGCGCGAGGCGCTCTACACCCTGCTGGCGGCGGTGGCCGAGATCAAGGCCGACCACAACGCCGACCTCAACATCGAAGGCATCATCGTCAACCAGTATCAAGGCCGCGCCAACCTGCCGCAACAGCTGGTCAACGAGCTCACCGACGAAGGGCTGCCGGTACTGCAGACCAAGCTGTCGCCGTCGGTGAAGGTGCGTGAATCCCACAGCGGGTCGAAACCGCTGATCCATTTCGCCCCCGACCACAAGCTCACGGAGGAATTCCTGGCCCTCCACGAAGAGCTCCACACCCGCCAGTAAGGGCGACACGGACCGGTAGCCGGCCCCATGAGCAGGATCAAGAACGAAGCCCAGCTGGTGAAGAAGGCCGTGGAAGTCGGCGAGAACTACGCCAAGCTGCGGGGCTATGCGGAATTTCGGCCTACCGACTCGGCCAAGGACAAGGTCGAAAGCCTCTACCGGCTGCTGGTCCGGGACAAGCTGATCGTCGCCCTTCCCGCCGACCAGGAAAACGGGCAGACCATGCGCCATAAGCTGGCGCTTTGGGTCGCCCACCAATTGCCCAAGGATCATCCCCTGCTGCAGTGATTGGACCGGGGTGCCGTCCTTTCACCGCATCAGCCGTTCGATCAAGCCCCGCACCGCGACCTCGATTTGCGGCAGCGCCTGTTCCGGACCGGCGCAATCGACATCGTCCACCTGCCAGTATTCCACCCGGTCCACCCAGCGGGGAAACCGCAGGCTCAGCAGCGGCCAGTGCTCCTGACGCTTGAGGGCGACGATGTGGTGCGCCTGCTCCAGGTCACGCTCCCTCAAGGCGATGGGAGCGCGCACTTCGCCCCCCAGGGCGATGCCCCGCAGAGCCAGAGCCGCCAAGGTGTGGGGCGAAATCGGACCGGCTCCCGGGTCGACCCGTTCGATGGCCAAGCCCCTGGAGAAGGCACGCCACGGCAGTTGCCGTCTCGGGGCGAGATGGTTGAACACATGCTCCGCGAACCGGCTGCGGTAGTAATTCCCGGTGCAAAGAAACAGAACCTCGGCCTCTGCGCTTTTCATCATTGCCCTGCGACAGCTCGGATCCGCGGAGGCCCTGCGGGAGCCAGCCGGGGACGCGATCCGTATTGTTACCGTTTAACGACACTATCCTGTAAAATATTTTGACATTGTTTCCCTGTTTAACACAATCCATTTCCGACACTCCGACAGGGTTTTTAGTATGATGAAACCGAAGCTAGATGTGGAGGTAGATATGCACGCTTTGACCCTGATTACGATCCTGCCGTTTTTGCTCCTGTTTGCGGCGGTCGGACTGGTTGCGCTGCTGCTGGTCGCCACGGCGCTTGTGGAATTCCCCTGGATCGTGCTGGTTGCCGCAGCCATCGCTGCCCTCGGTCACCATCTGTCGGGCTTGAACAAGCGGCACCAATCCCCCTGCAAACAGGCCTGATCCCGCCGGAGCAAGCCGGCACACTGTACATCCCGGCCCATACGGCCGGGATTTTTTTTGCCCCGCTTCCGCATCCGCGTCACCCGCGCTACAACGGTCGCCCCGCCTGCCAGCCGCCCCGATCGTCATGAAAGTCGCCGCCGCCTATCTCACCGTGATCCTGATCTGGTCGACCACTCCTCTCGCCATCAAGTGGAGCGGCGAAGGCCCCGGCTTCCTGCTGGGGGTCACCGCGAGGATGACCCTCGGCGCGGCCCTGGTGGTTTGCTTCCTCGCCCTCAGCGGCCGCCGCATCCCCTGGCACGGCCGCGCCTGGGCCGGCTACGTGGCGGTCGCCGTCCACATCTACGGCGCCATGCTGGCGGCTTATTGGGCGGCCCAGTGGATTCCTTCGGGCTGGATGTCGGTGGTGTTCGGGCTTACGCCGGTACTGACCGCCCTGCTTTCGCGGCTATGGCTGCGCGGCCATGCTTCGACGCTGCGGCAATGGCTGGCTTACGGAACGGGCCTGGCGGGACTCGCGGTCCTGTTCGGATCGGCGTTGGACTACAGCCCGCAAGCCTTGGCGGGGATCGCCGGCGTCCTGGTTTCGGCGTTTCTGCAGGCCCTCAGTTCGGTCTGGGTCAAACGCGTCGACCCGAGGCTCCCACCCCTGACCTTGCTGGGCGGCGGGCTCACCGTCTCGGTTGCCGCCTATCTGCCGACCTGGTTCTGGCTCGACGGAGTCTGGCCGCCTCCGCAGATGCCGGCCGCCGCACTGGCCAGCATCCTTTATCTCGGCCTGGTGGCCACCACCCTGGGCTTTGCCCTCTATTACTACGTCCTCAGCCATCTGACGGCGACCCGGGTTTCCCTCATCACCCTGATCACCCCGGTGAGTGCCCTGCTGCTGGGGCACTGGGTCAACGGCGAACCGCTCACCCCGCGGATACTCGCCGGAACCGGCTGCATACTGCTGGCGGTGCTGACCCACGAGAGCGTCCCGGCTCCGCGCCGGCTCCGGCGACCGGACTGAAGCCCGACCTACGTCCGGTCAGGTAACGCTGGCCTGGACCGCCGCGCGCGATCGGGCTGAAGCCCGACCTACGCCCGACCTACTCCGGCTCCGTGGGCGGGTGTAAGCTGTGTATCCTCCCCGCCATACAGCACGCAATCGCGGCACGATCCAGCCGATGCCCCTACCGATCCGCCTACCCTACTTCGATGCGCTGCTGGCCCTGCTGGACGAGGGCCACCCCAGCCTGGAGCGCGCTTTCGGCCGGCATGTGCATTGGGGCTATTGGCCGCTGCCAGCCGCCGCGGAGGTATCGCCTGCGGCTTTTTCCGAAGCCACCGAAGCCTTGTCCCGGCTGGTTTGGGAAGCCGCCGCAGTGGGTGACGGCGCGAAGGTGCTGGATGCGGGCTGCGGCTTCGGCGGTACGGCGGAGAGTCTCAACGCGCGCTTCGAAGGCCTGACGGTGTGCGGGCTCAACATCGACCGCCGCCAATTGCTGCGGGCCGTCGGCCAGTTTCGGCCGAGAACCGGCAATGCGCTGCAATGGGTACAGGGCGATGCCTGCCGGCTGCCGTTCCGGGACGACAGCCTCGATGCGGTGATCGCGGTGGAGTGCATCTTCCACTTCGGCAGCCGCGAGGCCTTCTTCCGGGAGGCGCTGCGGGTATTGAAGCCGGGCGGCCGCCTGGCGCTGTCCGACTTCGTCCCGCGCCCGGCGTTCAAGCCGGCCGTGCAACTGGCATCCCTGTGGCCGGCCCGCCTGGGCTTCTATGGCCACTGCCGGCTCGACCACAGCCTCGGCGATTACCGCGAACTGGCGGATCGGCTGGGGCTGAGGCTCTGCGTGGAGCGCGACATCACGGCCAACACCCTGCCGACCTACACGGTGCTGCGCCGGCTCGCGAAGGAATTCGGCCGGCCGGGGATTTCCGCCGCCGCCGAGACGCTGTTCGCCGAAGTGGCCAGCCGGTTGGGGGTATTGCGCTATTTGGTGCTTGGATTCGAGAAAGCGACGGGATGAGTGGCGTCCAACCGTCAATGCACGAACAGCGCGAGGGTGTCCGGCAACAGTTCCGTCGCCGCGGCGCGGGCGGCCTGCAAGTCCTGATCGGAGCACACCAGCACCTCGGACACGGCCGGATCGAAAGGCGCGAAGGCTTCGAACTCGTCGCCCTTCTCCATCTGCATGGCGAGCCTCCAGGCAACATGGACGATGGCGGTTTCCAGCCGGAACTCGAGCGCTTTCCCCGGCCGCCGGCAATAGCCGGCCGCCTCCTGCAGACTCAGCGGCAACCGCCAGGCCGCCATCAGGCGTTGCCCCACGGCGCCGGAATCGTATCCCCAGCTCTCCCGCTGCACCTCATCCAGGGGACGCCGCTGGGCGGCGCACAGCGCCAGCGCCAGCCGCAGCTGCTCCGGGGCGCGCAGGCATAGCACCAGATGGCCGATGTCATGCAGCATGCCGGCCGTAAAGACTCTTTCGCTGTCCAGCAATTGCGCCCGCGCGGCGAGCGCACGCGCGCTCAGCCCGCAGTAAACGCTGCGCCGCCAGAATTTGCCCAGGTTTTCGATTTCGCTGGAGATACCCGCAAAACCGCGGGTGACCGCGGTAGCCAGCACCAGATCGTGGATCAGGCTGGTTCCCAGAATATTGACCGCGTAAGACACCGTCTCGACCCGGCGGCTGAGGCCGTAGAACGCGCTGTTGCTGATCTGGAGCAGCTTGGTCGAAAGTCCCGGGTCCAACCGGATCAAGCCGGCAAACTCGGCCACCGTCACATCGGGATTTTCCATCAGCCGCCGGAGTTCCCAGTAAATCTCCGGCAGTGCCACCAATTCTGTGGTCTGTGCGACCAGTTGATCCGGCGTTCTCACGGTCCGTCAGCCTCCTCGATGATCCGGCCAAGCCGGTTCCCATGCCACCTATCGCTTCCATCCTGGCGTACTGCCGGAGTAAGCTGAGCCCGGCAGCACCGACTCGGGCTTCCCGCTACCCGGACCGGGCAGCGATCACCCCGCAAGATGTATCCGGGATGATACATTACCCCACCCCATGCGCGCCATTTCTTGTCGGCTGGCGGCGACATCGGCCATCATCGGTTCCCGCTTCAATCATCCTGCGACGACGCCATGCGCCTGCGCCTTATGAAACTCGCCTTTCGCCTGGTCTGGCGTGACGCCCGCAGCGGCGAACTGGCCCTGCTGCTGGCCGCCCTCGTCATCGCGGTGGCCGGTGTCAGCTCGGTGTCCCTGCTGAGTCACCGGCTGACCCGCACCCTGCAGGCCCAGGCCGCCGAATTCATGGCGGCCGATATGGCGATATCCGGCCATGAGCCGGTGCCTGAGCCGTGGCTCGCAGCGGCGCAGGAACTGGGACTGGCCCACAGTTCCACCGCCGAATTCGCGACAGTGCTGGTGGAAGGTGACAATTTGCTGCTGTGCGGGATCAAGGCGGCCGGTTCCGGCTATCCGCTGCGTGGCCGCCTCGTCATTGCCGACCAGCCGGCCGACGCGGTCGGACTCCCCGCCGCCGAGGGTCCGCCTCCCGGTGAAGTCTGGGTCGACCGGCGGGTGCTGCAAACCCTGGGCGTCGGCCTGGGCGGCAGCCTCACCGTCGGCGAACTGCCGCTGAAGGTCTCGCGGCTGCTGCTGCAGGAGCCGGACCGGCGCGGCGATTTGTTCAGCCTGGCGCCGCGGGTGCTGATGAACCAGCAGGACTTGCCGTCCACCAAGACCATACAAACCGGCAGCCATGTCCATTACTACGCCCTGTTCGCCGGTCCCGAAGCGGCGCTGGCGGCCCTCAAGGCGAAGCTCAAACCGAGCCTCCACGCAGGCCAGCGCCTGGTGGACATCCACGAGGACCGGCCGGAACTGGGCAACGCGATCAACCGTGCCGAACGCTACCTGAACCTCAGCAGCCTGTTGATCGTAGTGATCGCCGGCACCGCCATCGCCATCGGCGCACGCCGCTACACCGCCCGCCACTACGACCTGACCGCCCTGCTGAAATGCCTGGGCTGCAGCCAGAATCAGGTGCTGCTGATCCACTTCCTCGAATACCTGATCATCGGCCTGCTCGGCAGCGCCCTGGGACTGGCCCTGGGATACACCGCCCATTTCGCCATCGCCGCCCTGCTGCAGCCCTTGCTGCCGCGGGAACTGGAACCGCCCCACTGGCTCGCCGGCGGATTCGGGCTGGCGGTCGGATCGCTGCTGCTGATGGGTTTCGCCCTGTCCGCGCTGCTGAGCGTCAAACACCTGCCGCCCCTCAGGGTCCTGCGGCGCGACCTGCCCGCCACCCCCATCAACGCCCGCCTCACCTACGCCGCCGCCACCCTCAGCATCGCCGGCCTGACCCTGTGGCTGACGCGAGACATCCGGCTCACCGCCTGGGTGTTGGGCATCGGCGCCGGCGTGATGGCGGTCGGGGCGGCGATCGGCTTCGGCCTGCTGTCGGTCCTGGCCGGCCTGGTGCCGCGCCACGGCCTGGGCTGGCGGCTGGGGGCGCGCAACCTCACCGGCCAGCCGCGCCGCGCGGTGGGACAGATCCTGAGCTTCGGCCTGACCCTGTCCGCCATGCTGCTGGGCTATCTGGTCCACGGCGAGCTGCTGGAGGAATGGCGGCGCCAGCTGCCGCCGGATGCGCCCAACTACTTCGCGATGAATCTGCAGGAAACCGATCTCGCCCCGTTCCGGGATTTCCTGGGCCGCCACCGGATCGCCGGCAGCCGGTTCTACCCCGTCGTGCGGGCCCGCCTCACCGAGATCAACGGCATCGCCGCCCATACCGTCGCGGCGAAGGACAGCCAGGGGGAAGCGGCCATCAGCCGCGACCTCAACCTGACCTACAGCGCCGAGCTGCCGCCGGAAAACCGGGTGACGGAGGGAACCTGGTGGCCCTTCGCCGGAACCGGTGCGGCGGTCTCGGTGGAGGAAAAACTGGCGCAAAGCCTCGGCATCAAGCCGGGCGACCGGCTCCGCTTCAACATCGGCGGCCACCCGCTGGAAGCCACGGTGGCTAGCCTCAGGAAACTGCGCTGGGCCACCATGACGCCCAATTTCTACGTGATCTTCCGGCCCGGCGACCTGGACGGACTGCCCCACAGCTATCTGGGCAGCATCCACGTCGGCGAGCGGCAGAAGGCCGCGCTGGCGGAGCTGATCCGGAGCTTCCCGGCGGTCACCATCCTCGAAGTCGAGGCCTTGCTGCGTCAGCTGCAGAGCATCGTCGGCGAGGTCAGCCTGGCGATCGAAACCGTGCTGGCGTTTGCCCTCGCCGCCGGCTTCGCCGTGCTGTTCGCCAGCGTGCGCGCCACCCTGGACCAGCGTCTGCGGGAACAGGCGCTGTTGCGCAGCCTGGGTGCCCCGGCTGCGCTGCTGAAAAAAGGATTGGCCGCGGAATTCGCCGGATTGGGCCTGCTGGCGGGAACCCTGGCGGTGATCAGCGCCGAGCTGGTGTTGTGGGCGCTGTTCGCCTGGGTCTTCGAGATGGAGCCGACGCCGCACTGGCCGCTGTGGCTCGCCGGCCCCATCGGTGGTGCCCTGCTGGTCGGTGCTTCGGGCTATCTCCACACCCGGCGATTGTTGCGGGTCAGCCCCATGACGGCGCTGCGGGAAAACTAGAATTCGCAGGTTCGGAAGGGCTGCACCCGGTGCCGGTGTGCATCCGCCCCCTCAGCCCTCCGAAGCCGGATCGATGGCGCTGTCCTCTTCGGGCGACGGGTAGTGACGAATGGCGGAACCGTCGATGAAGGCGGAGCGCTGGATGCGATGGTCGTGGCGAACCACCACGAAGGCTCGTTCGACCGACATCGAATCGAAACGGTCGCGCGCAGTCTGCAAGCCGCCGCATTCGTAGCCGTTGCAGATGTCGGCCCGCATCTCGCGGGGCAGCACGCAGCCCCGTTCGCCTTGATAGAGGCAGGCATCGCGGCAATGCCGGTCGGGCAGATAATCCAGATAGACCGATACCGCCTCGCGCAGCTCCAGTTCCGGCCTGCCGGCCTGGAAACGCAGCAGCACCTCGCGGCCGAGAAAGGCGTTGTGGGCTGCGCCATGGAAACAGCAATAGCCCCGGCACACGGCGCACACCCGGCCCAGGTGCGCCGCCATGGCGGGGCTGTCGGACGGGGGCGGAACGGCCACGCTCTGGCCTGCGTCCGTTTCGGCGGGCTCTGCCGCGATCAGCCCGTCGAGGAATTCCGCCAGCGCTTGACGGCGCTCCGGTTCCAGCGGGATCAATTCCGGCGTCCAATCGGGCACCACGGCGATGGGAAACGACTCGGGCCGAGCCACGCCCAATGCGTCTGCCGCCTCGGCCCGATGAGCGGCCAGTTGGGCTTCCAGCTGCTTCTCGCGGCAGCGCCAGTCGCTGCAGATGGTTCCGGCGAATTGCTCGTGCCGGGTCAGGGGAGTGCCGCAATAAAGGCAGTTCGCCATGGGTTCGCCCTCCTCAGGGCAAGATTTTCGGATCGGGTTGGGCGCGCGGGACGGTCTCGGCTACGCGGCTGAGTATCCCATTTCACAATGACACTACCGTGTTCGGGTTGAACGGTGGCCTTGCCGCGGGGGAAGGCAATATGTCACTGAACCTGGACAAATTCCTACCTGGTTTCCGGAAGCCGATGGGCGGATGATCTAAAGGGTAGGCGGCTCGCGAAACTTTCCTCTCAGGCTTTACGCCAAAGCCGCCGCGATCTTCACCACTCACAGGGAGCACCCCCATGACTCTGCCCAACTATGGAGTACTCAAAGCCCGGCCGGTGGACCGCCGCCTGGGTACCGGCTCCAACCCCCATTACCAGATCCTCGCGGTGGACGACCAGGAGCGCTGGCGCATCGCCGTCAACGTGAAATCGCAGCTGGCGCCGTCCGAGCTGCAATACCTGATCGTGCCGCAGTTCCGCCATTCCGTCACCGACTTGCTGGAACCACTCGACGCCGGCTGGCACCCATTGCCGCCGGTACCGGCCGGGATGGCCCTGGACTACATCCGCGGCAACCTGCTCCACTTTGCCGACATGACGCCTCTGCCGTTCAGCGTACCGGGCCCCGACAACGATTTGAACGAGCGGATCGACCACTACATCCAGCGCGCCATGACCGACGATGAGGCCTGGCTCTATGCCTTCGGCGCGCCTTGGGGGCCGGAATCGGTGCGCGACAAGATTTTCGGCTTCTCCCCCGGCCGCGGCGTCCACGACATCCACATGAACCAGGGCAACACCGGCAGCTTCGTCAAGGACGACGGCGTCTGGCAGGACGGCGGCCTGCTGTTGCGGTTTCCCGGCCAGAACCAGTGGGTGGCGGTCTTTCTGAAATTCCAGTCGCAGGCCACCCACACCGACGATACCACCGGCCACCGGCTGACCGACGTGCCTACGCCGAGGCCTGCACCCGCACCTTCGCCGCAACCGGCCCCGGAACTGCCCGACGGACGGGTGCGTATCCTCGCCGCCCAGGTGAATACCCTTAGCTCGCCGGAGGACGAGACCGTGATCCTGCTCAACACCTCGCCGCAGCCGGTCGACCTGGCGGGATGGCATCTCGCCGATGCCCGCAAGCATCGCAAAGCCCTGGCGGGAATCCTGGCTCCGGGAGAACCGGCGGTCGTCCACGTCCGTCCGGAGGTCGAGCTGTCCAACAAAGGCGGCATCATCTCCCTGCTCGATGCCCAAGGCCTGAAGGTACACGGCGTCAGCTACACCCGCGAGCAAGCGAAGGAACCGGGCTGGACCCTCGTGTTCTGAGTACGCCGCGCCCGAAAATAGCCCTGCGTTCGCTGTGAGACGCCGGGAATGGCGACGCCATCGGCAGCACACAAACGCCGGTGGCCCACCCAGTTCGAAGCCTGGCCTCATCGTCCAGGCGGACGACTGCCGTTGTCCTGAGCGGCATGGGGAACGATGGCGAAGCGCGCTCCACCCGGCCGGTGGGTACGTCCTCCCGCCAAGCGAAAGCTCCGGATAACGCGCGTCGATGCCGCGTGCCGCACGCCAGTGCGGTGCGGCGGACTTGGTGTGCCGTTGCGGATCATCGGCCACACCGGGCCGGGGCGGACATCAAACCGGCGGTCGCTGACCGGATCGAACTCATCAGCGGATTGAAACTTACCGACAGGTCCATGGCATTTGTCACATGTCTTCGAACAACGCCGCGCGGCTCAGCTGGCCTTTTTCGGTCGCCTGCAGCTTCGCGAGGTTATTGAAGACTTCCTGCAGGCGCGGGATTTCACATTCCGTGGCTGCCTCCCGGTACAGCCCCACCACAGCATCGTCGAACTCTTCTGCCAGGCTGACGACATCGTTTACCGACAGGTCGGAACGGACGCTCTTGCTCCGAATCAGCTTTTTCACGTCCATCACGGGCGCGTACTGCATCCAGGTTTCCAGGATGGGAGGCCGGCTCTCCTGTTCCAGCCGATGCATGGTGTCCTCCAGCCGTTTCTCGTGGCTGCTGAGGTAATCCAGCAACATCATGACCTCGGGCTGATCGTTGCTGGCCTTGAGCGAATCATAGAAATTCCGCAGATCGGTGTGCACCGATTTGCCGTATTGCAGTACATCTCTGACCTGTTCGAAGTTATGCATGGCTCTTCTCCTCTGATTCTCTCGAAGTTTATTGAAAACGCCCGGGGTGGTCCGGAGAACTTACGTCAACGACTTGGCGATTTCCCGGATCACCTTCAACACCGGCTCGGGGAACAGGCCCCCTGCCAATACCAATAAGACCAGCAATGCCAGCGCGGGTTTTGCCGCACCGCCCGCCGATTCGGCAGGGAATTCGTCGGCAACTGGCTCCAGCAGGGTCCAGATCACTCGCAGATAAAAATACAAGCCGATGCCGCTGCCGACGACGACGGCGGCCAGCAATGCCCAGAGACCGGCATCGGTACCGGTGGCAAAAACGTAAAACTTGCCGATGAAGCCGATCGTGAGCGGAATTCCCGCCAGGGACAGCAGGCTGGCCGTCAGGGCGATTGCCGGTCCCGGCGATTTCCAGAACAGGCCCCGGTAGTGTTCGAAACGGTCGCACTCGCCTGCGGTGCCGGACAATACGGAGACGGTGCCGAAAGCGGCCAGATTGGTGACGATGTAAGCGAGCAGATAGAACGTGACGGATTCCGGCAGCATCGCGGTCTCCAGGACGCTGCCGGAAATGAACGCGGCCAGCGCGTAGCCCATGTGGGCGACGGACGAATAGCCCAGCATCCGCTTGAGGTTCGATTGCAGCAGCGCCAACAGGTTGCCGAACAGGATCGAGGCGGCGGCGATCACGCTCAGCAGGGCCAGCAGCCGGTGGTCATGGTGGGCTCCGTGACTGCTCCACAGCCGAACCAGCATGGCAAACACCGAGGCCTTGGAGACGGTGGCGATGAAGGCCGCGATGGGCGCCGGCGCTCCCTCGTACACATCGGGTGTCCACATGTGAAAGGGCACCAGCGAAAGTTTGAACCCCAAGCCGGCGATCACCATCAAGGTGCCGACCAGCAGTACCGGGTCCGTGATCGAACCGGTTTCCGCCAACCACAAGGTTCCGGTGGCGCTGTAGACCAGCCCGATGCCAAACAGCAGCAGAGCCGATGAGATACCCGAAAGAATCAGGTACTTGATCCCCGCCTCCAGCGATGCGCGGTGGCGGGAGCGAAACGCGATCAGCGGAAACAGCGAGACGCTGAGGATCTCCAGTCCCAGAAACAGCATGGCAAAATGGGTGCTCGCCGCCAGCAGCATGCCGCCCAGGGTGGCGGTGAGCAGCAGGATATAAATCTCTTCCCGCTCCCGCTGGCGGAAGTAGGCATGGCAGAGCACTGCGACGAACAGTGCGGCGCCCGCAGCCGCCCCCCCGAACAACAGGGCGTAGGCATCGATCCGCAGCAGACCCGTCACCGCGACGGGTTCCCGGCTCAGGCTCAGCGGCAAGAGCGCCAGGCTCAGTGCCAGCCCCAGCAGCGTCACGGCATACGCCAGTCCGCCGTGGCGCCGGAACGCAATGGCCAGCATCGCCACCACCGACGCGCCCGCAACGGCGATGACCGGCAGCAAGGCGAGCAAGGCGGTTGCCGTCATCGCACTGCCCCCCGCCCGCCCCCGCCGAAACCCTGTGTGCCCTCGGCGCCGACCGCGCCGACCTGTTCAGGCTTTGCCCCAGCCGCCGCCCGCCGCGATTCCGGAATCAGGCTGGCGCCGGCCAGGGCCGGCTTGGAGAGGTCCAGGAAAGGCTGCGGCCGGATGCCGAGTGCGACGGCGGCAGTCATGAGAACCGCCAGCAGCGCCAGTTCGCTCGCCCGCAAGTCCGCGGGGAGGGAAGCCGCCGCCGCACCATGAAAAACGCGCTGCACCACATGCAGGGAGTACACCGGTGCCAGCACCAGGCCGAGCGCAGCCGCAGCGGTCAGGGCAATGTTGCTGCGGAATCCGCCCAGCAGGACCAGAAATTCGCCGATGAAGTTGCCCAGGCCCGGCAAGCCCAGGGCCGCCAGGGAGAAAAACAGGGCCACCCCACCGAAGCGCGGCGCAGCCGTCCAGAACCCACCCATCCTTCCCATGTCCCGGGTGTGCAGCCGGCACTGCAGCGCGCCGGCCAACATGAAGAGTGCGGCGGCACTGATGCCGTGGGCCAACATGGTCATGACCGCACCTTGAAACCCGTAGGCATTGAAGGCGTAGGCGCCCACCAGCACGAACCCCATGTGACTGACGCTGGTGTAGGCGATCAGCCGCTTCAGGTCGGTTTGGGCGAAGGCCAGCTTGGCGCCATAGAGAATGCCCACCACGCCGAGGCCCATGGCGGCCGGCGCAAACTCCCGCGCCGCTTCGGGAAACAGGGGAATCGCAAAACGCAGCAGGCCGTAGGCTCCGGTCTTGAGCAGCACCCCGGCCAGCAGGACGCTGCCGCCGGTAGGCGCCTGGGTGTGGGCGTCGGGCAGCCAGGTATGGAACGGGACGGCCGGCAGCTTGACCGTGAACGCGACGAAGAACCCCAGCATGATCCAGCGCGCCGTGCCGGCATCCAGCCGCTGCCCCAGCAGATCCAGGTAATCGAAGCTCAGCATCCCGCTGCTGTGCTCCAGGCAGAACACCAGGGCCAGGATGGCGATCAGCATCAGCAGCCCGCTCACCTGGGTGAAGATGAAAAACTTCATCGCCGCGTAGGCCCGGTTCTCGTGCCCCCAGATGCTGATCAGGAAATACATGGGAACCAGCATGACTTCCCAAAAGAAAAAGAACAGAAACAGGTCGATCGCCAGGAACACGCCGATGGTTCCCGCCAGGGTCCAGAGCACATTCAGGTAATAAAGTCCCCGGTGCCGATCGATCTCCGGCCACGAACAGCCGACGGCCATGAAGCCGAGCAGCAGAGTCAGCGCGACCAGCAGATAGCTGATCCCGTCCAGCGCCAGATGGAAACCGATCCCGAAGCGCGGAATCCAGGGCCATGCCAGCTGCATCAGCCAGCCCCCCCCGTCACCGGCATGGGGCGGCAAGGAAGCGAACAGCAGGGTTTCGAGGGCCAGAACCACCAGCGCGAGGGTGGCAGCGCCGCGTCCGAGCACGCGCTCCGAACCCCAGCACGCAGCCCCGCCCAGCAAGGGCACCGCGATGAGCCAGAACAGCATCATGAAACGACTCCCGCCGCCAGCACCAGCACGGTTCCCAGCAGCATCGCCGCCGCATACCAGCGCAGCCGGCCGGTCTGGCTGGCGGACAGGGCGCGGTGTCCCAGACGGGCGAGGCGGGCGATGCCGCGGTAGGCGGCATCGACCACGTCGGCCCGATTGACGGCCGCCAAGCCCAGGAAAGGGCGAACCAGCAATTGTTGGTAGATCCAGTCGAATCCCCAACCGGAAAACCACAGCCGGGAGACGTCGGCGACAAAGGGCGACGGACCTGCGGCAGCGGCTTCCGCCCGCTGGCGAAACAGCCCCAGCGCCAGCACGACGCCGACCATGGGAATGGCCGCGGTGACCAGGTTCAGGGCGAATCCGCCCGAATGGATTTCAGGTTCGGGAAGGGCGGGCGCAAGCGGCATCCGCAGCCATCCCCCGGCGATGGAGAGCACGGCCAGCACCACCAGCGGCAGAGTGACGGTCACCGGCAGGGCGGGATGAACCTCGGCATGCTGCGGGCCGAAAAACGCCACCAGCACCAGCCTGGAGGTATACAACGCGGTGAGCAGCGCGCCGAGGGCGCCCGCCGCCCACAGCCAGGGGCTGGCCTGGTAGGCCGCCAGCAGGATCTCGTGCTTGCTGGAATAGCCCGACGTCAGCGGCAATGCGACCAGCGCCGCGGCCCCGGCGACGAAGGTCCAGAACACCAGCGGCAGGCGCTGCCGCAAGCCGCCCATCCTGAAAATGTTCTGCTCGTGATGGAGCGCCAGGATCACCGCGCCGGCCGCCAAAAACAGCAAGGCTTTGAAGAAGGCATGGGTCATCAGGTGGAAGATGGCGGCGGACCAGGCACCGGCGCCCAGGGCCAGGAACATGTAGCCGATCTGGCTGACGGTGGAATAGGCCAGGACCCGCTTGATGTCGGTCTGGACCAGGGCGGAGCAGGAGGCAAGCAGCAGTGTGGCGGCACCGACGATCCCCACCAGCCCCTGCACCTCCGGAGCCAGATGGAACAGCACCTGGGTGCGGGCGATCAGATAGACCCCCGCGGTGACCATGGTGGCGGCATGGATCAGGGCGCTGATGGGGGTGGGGCCGGCCATGGCGTCCGGCAGCCACACCTGCAGCGGCAACTGGGCCGATTTCCCGACCGCTCCGCCCAGCAGCAGCAGCGCCGCGGCCGTGGGAAGCGGCGAGCCGGACGGCCAAAGGTCGACCGCCCGCGCCATGCCGGCCTGGATGTCCAGGGTCCCCAACCGGTCGAACAGCAGAAACAATCCCAGGGCCATCGCGGTATCGCCGACCCGCGTCACCACGAAAGCCTTGCGCGCGGCGTAGCCGTTTTCCGGCTGGTCGTACCAGAATCCGATCAGCAGATAACTGCACAGTCCGACGCCCTCCCAGCCCAGATAAAGCAGAATCAGGTTGTCCGCCAGTACCAGGATCAGCATCGCCGCGACGAACAGATTCATGTAGGCGAAGAACCGTGCCTGGCCGAGATCGTCGGCCATGTATCCGGCCGAATAGACATGGATGAGGAAGCCGACGCCGGTGACCACGAACAGCATCTGCAGCGACAGGGCGTCCAGGTACAACGCCCCTTCCGCACGGAAATCGGCGACGCCGATCCAGTCGAACAGGATTTGGCGAAAGTGGTTGCCGGGGGGCGGTTGGGTCAGAAACTCGGCCCCGATGCCCGCGGTCAGCACGGCGGCCAGGCCGACGGTACCGGCGCCGAGCCACGGCGCCCAGCGATTCGGCAGGCTGCCGCCGGTAGCGGCCCAGGCCAGGAAGCCGGCCAGGGGAAAGGTAGGAACCAGCCAAAGCAGATTCAGCATGGCGGCGCTACCCCCGCATTCCGTCGAGAGCGTCGGCGTCCAGCGTCTTGAACTGGCGGTAGATCTGCAGCACCAGTCCGAGGCCGACGCCGATTTCCGCCGCCGCCAGGGTGAGGATCAGCAGGAACATCACCTGCCCATCCGGCTGGCCCCAGCGCGAACCTCCGGCGATGAACACCAGCCCGGCCGCATTGAACATGATCTCCACGGACATCAGCATGACGATCAGGTTGCGGCGAACCAGGACGCCCACCAATCCCAGGGCAAACAGGATCGCGGCGAGCAGCAGCACATGCAGCATCGGCACCGGAGTCATGGTTCCTCCTTGTCCTGAAGGGGCCGGGCCAGATGATAGGCACCCACCAGACCGGCCATCAGCAGTATCGAAGCCGCCTCCACGGTCAGCAGGTAGGGGCCGAACAGCGCGATGCCCACGCTGCGGGCGGAGACTGCTTGTCCTAGGTTCACGCCTGCCGTGTGGGCCAGGGTGTAGATCAGTTCCGCCAGCAGCAGCGCGGCCAGCAGGGCCGGACCACGCCAGCTGCCCGGCGTCAGCCAGGCCTTCTCCCGATCGATGGTCTTCTGGCCCAGGTTGAGCATCATCACCACGAACAGGAACAGCACCATGATGGCTCCGGCGTAGATGATCACCTCCAGCACCGCGGCGAAATAGGCGCCCAGCAGATAGAAAATGAAACCGGACGCCAGCAGCGAGACGATCAGGTAGAGCAGCGCATGCACCGTATTGAGCTGGATGACCACCAGCACCGTGGAAGTCACGGCGACGGCGGCGGATAGGTAAAACAACACGAGTTCCATGGGTCACCCGAGCTGAGAGAAATTCTGACGCCACAGCCGGGCCTGCCGCCGTGCCCGGCCGAAGCTAAGGGAGCAGGCTCCGCACATCCACCGGCTCCCGTTCGTTGTCCGCCTCGCCCTTGGCCTTGCCCGCCACCGCCTTGCCGGCGACCCGATAGAAGTTGTAGCCGGGATACTTGCCGGTGCCCTGGATCAGCAGATGTTCCTTCTCGTACACCATGTTGCTGCGGTCGTACTCGCACATCTCGAAATCCGGGGTGAGCTGGATGGCATAGGTGGGGCAGGCCTCCTCGCAGAACCCGCAGAGGATGCAGCGGGAAAAATTGATGCGGAAGAATTCCGGATACCAGCGCCCGCTGGGATCTTCGGCTTTCTGCAGGGCGATGCAGTCGACCGGGCAGGCGGCGGCGCACAGGTTGCACGCCACGCAGCGCTCCTCGCCGTCCGGATCGCGGGTCAGCACGATGCGTCCGCGATAGCGCGGAAACAAGGCGGGCTTCTGCTCCGGATACTGCACCGTATCGGCCGGCGTGAAGGTGTGCCGGAGCACCAGCCACAGGCTGCGCAACTGACTGAGCACGGCTATCCTCCCGGTCCCGACGCCAGCCCTACGGCGCCGGTGACGGCGATGTTGAGCAGGGTCAAAGGCAGCATCAGCTTCCAGCCGAAGCCCATCAGCTGGTCGTAGCGGGGCCTTGGCAAGGCGGCGCGGATCAGGATGTAGAAGCCGATGAACAGCGCGCACTTGAGCATGAACCAGGCCAGCGGCGGCAGGATGGCCGGCCCCAGCCAGCCGCCGAAGAACAGGGTGACGATGAGGGCCGAATTGAGCGTCACGCCGAGGTATTCGCCGACGAAGAACATGCCGAACTTCATGCCGGAGTATTCGGTGTGAAAGCCGGCCACGATCTCGTGTTCCGCCTCCGGCAAATCGAAGGGCCCGCGGTGGGTTTCCGCGACCGTCGCCACCGTGAAGGCCAGAAAGCCCAGGAATTGGGGCAGCACGTACCAGCCGTCGCGCTGGGCCTCGACGATGTGGCGCAGGTTGAAGCTGCCGGCCAGCATCACCACGCCCATGGCGGCGAGCCCCATGAACACCTCGTAGCTGATGCCCTGGGCGGCCGCCCGTAGGCTCCCCAGCAGGGCGTATTTGCTGTTGGAGGCATAGCCGGCCAGCACCACGCTGTACACCGAAAGCGAGGACAGGGCGAAGAAGTAGAGCAGGCCGAAGTCGAAATCGATGATGCCCAGCCCGGGCGCAAAGGGGATGATGACGAAGCCCAGCAGCATGGTGATCAGGATGATGGTCGGCGCGATGACGAACACCGGCTTATCGGCGAAGGGCGGAATCCAGTCTTCCTTGAAAAAGATCTTGATGACGTCCGCGGCCACCTGCAGCAGCCCGAGCGGCCCGACCCGGTTGGGTCCCAGCCGGTCCTGCCAGATGCCGATCAGCCGCCGTTCCACCCAGATCAGCAGCGCGGCGACCGCCGTCACCGAGACCAGGATGCCGGCGATTTGCCAGGGTGTCCCGATCATGGCGGGTACTCCCACCAGCCGCCCTCGAATTCGGCCCACGCAAGCCCCGGCAGGCCGGCCGGAATTCCGGCAAGGCCGGATGCCAGGCCCGGCAGGATCCGGATCGGCAACCGGAAAATGGCGCCCTGCGTGGCGACCGGCACTTCCTGGCCCGCCTCCAACCCGGCGCGGGCGGCGTCTTCCGGACTGACCGCCAGAAAAGGTGCCGGTGCCCGTTCGGCGATGGCCGGTGCCAGAGCGCTGAGTTCGTCGCCGCCGAAGACGTGGTGGAGGGGAACGAAGCGCCAGCGGTTGGGCGCCTGCTCCTCTTGGCTCTCCACCAGTACCGATGTCACTGAGTCACCGGTGGAGCCGGCGTCTGCGGCTGCCGTGGCGACGGAACCGGCAGTTGGGCCGTTGGAAACTGCCGCCGGTTCGATGAGCCGGACTCCCGGATCGCCCCCCGCCAGATGGCCGCCGATTTCCTCCTGAAACTGGTTCACCGACTGGCAGGAATTCCAGCCCGGCGCCCAGCTGAAGGGATTGAGCGCCGGCGGGTGGCTGCCGAGCGCGCCTTCCATGCTGAAGGCCAGCGCGGATTCCTGATCGACCCGCTGTTTGGGCTCGTGCACGCTCACCTGGGCCAGCATCGCGGTGCGACCGCTGTAGCGGTGGGGTTGCCGCGGGATCTTGCGGCCGGCCAGGCGGAAACCGGCGGCCGGCGCCGCGGCGGGGATCGCGGAGAATGCCGGGAGCGCCGCGGCGCAGGCCGCCGTCACCGTGTCGATGTCAGGCCAGGGCAGCGCGCCTGCCTCCGCCAGCCAGCACCAGCTGGGCCGTATCGTCTCGGCCGGCGCGAACACCTGGAAATGGCGCTGGGCGCGGCCCTCGCTGCTGATCCAGGTGCCTTCGGACTCGGCATAGGCCGATGCGGCCAATGCCAGTTCCGCCTGGTCGGCGGTGGCGTGCCGAACCTGGTCCAGAACCACGGAATGGACCGCCCTGGCCAGAAAGGCATCGACTGCCGTCTTGGGCGCGTGACGGTAGAGGTCGTTCTCCAGCACGACGACGCTGTCGGCCCGGCCCTCTTCGACCGCCGCGAAGGCGGCGCTGAGCGGGCCGCCGCCCAGCAGGGCCAGGCCGAGGCTGTTGCACTCGGGAAGCGCGAAATGGACGGCGGTGGGTCGGCCTTGCCGGCGCTCCGCCAAGATGGCGGCGATGCGGCCGGCCGCCGCGACGACGGCCGCCGAGCCGCAGCCGGTGCCGCAGACGATCAGCGGGCGCTCGGCTGCCAGCAGGGCAGCGGCGATGCGCCCGGCGAGATCCGGCTCCGCGGCAGCCTCGCCTGGCGCACCCGTTTCGGCCAGATGGCCGGCGACGGCCAGGGCAAGGCTTGCGATGGCTTCAGGCCCGCCGCGTAACATTCCGGCCGCGATGTCGTCCAGCCGGGTCGGCGCGTAGCTGGCGATAAACAAAGGGTGGGTCATGCCCTGACCGACCGTGCGCACCGCCGCATCCTGCCAGCGGGGGATCCGCAGCCGGTCGGCGGCCGCGAATTGGCCGGCCCGCACCGCCTGGCGCAAAGCCAGCGCCAGACGGGGCGCGGTATTGCTGACGTCCTCGCCCAGCACCAGCACCGCGTCGGCCTGCTCCGCCTCACGCAGGGACGCGGTGCGGAGCGGGCCGTACTGCAGCAAATTGGCGATGTTCCGCAGCATCGCGTGGACCGAATCGGCCACGCCCAGGAAGAAATGCTCGGGGCCCACCAGTTCGCGCAAGGCGAAATTCGCCTCCAGGCTGGCGCGCGGCGAGCCGATGCCGATGAGCCCTCGCGCGTTGCGGACGATCTGTCCGAACAAATTCGCGAGCCCCTTGACGCCCAACGGCGGCTGGTTGCGGATGCGCGACTGGCGCAGGCGGGCAGCGCCGTTGACGAAGTCGTAGCCGAACCGGCCCCGGTCGCACAGGAAATAGCCGTTGACCTCGCCGTGGTAGCGGTTCACCACCCGGCGCAGCACGCCGTAGCGTTCGCCGGGACTGGTGTTGCAGCCGAGGGCGCAGTGGGGGCAGACCGAGGGCGCCGACTGCAAGTCCCACTTGCGGGTGTAGTGCTTGCTGAAGGTCTTGTCGGTGAACACCCCGGTGGGGCAAACCTCCACCAGATTCCCGCTGAACTCGTTGTCCAGGGCGCCGTCCTCCTGGCGCCCGAAATACACGTGATTGTGGGCGCCGAACACCTGCAGGTCGTGGCCGCCGCAATAGTCCTGGTAGTAGCGGACGCAGCGGTAGCAGGCGATGCAGCGGTTCATCTCGTGGTTGATGAAAGGCCCCAGCTCCTGGTTGCGGTGGGTCCGCTTGGTTCCCCGGTAGCCGCGGGCGGTATGGCCGGTCATCTCGGTCATGTCCTGCAGATGGCATTCGCCGCCCTCCTCGCACACCGGGCAGTCGTGGGGGTGGTTGGTCATCAGCAGCTCGACGATGCCGGCGCGAAATTCGCGGGCGGCCGCAGCCTGCAGGGAAACCCGCATGCCGTCGGCGACCGGGGTCATGCAGGCCATCACCAGCCTTCCCTTAGCGTCTTCGGCATTCTGATACTGCAGCACGGCGCACTGGCGGCAGGCGCCGACCGCCCCCAACGCCGGATGCCAGCAGAAATAGGGCAAGTCCAGCCCCAGCTCCAGGCAGGCCTTGAGCAGGTTGTCACCCGGCGTGACCGGGTAGCGGCGGCCGTCGACCTCGATGCTAGCCATGGCGGCCTCCGGCGGCCAGCAGCGAACCGGCCGCCGCATCGGCAAGGGCCTGGGGCGGCAGGTAGTTTTCGAAATCCTCCCGGAAATACTTGAGCGCGCTCTGCAGCGGCTCCATCGCCCCCGGCGCCAGGGCGCAGAAGGTGTTGCCCGGCCCCAGGAAACCGCATAGGCGCTCCAGCGTCGCCAGATCCTCGCGCCGGCCGCGCCCTTCCACCAGGTCCTTGAGCAGGGTGGCGGCCCAGGGCAGGCCGTCGCGGCAGGGGGTGCACCAGCCGCACGATTCCTGGGCAAAGAACTGCTCCAGATTCAGCACCATGCGCACCGGGCAGGTGCGGTCGTCGAGGACGATCAGGGTGCCGGTTCCGAGCCGGCTGCCGGCCTTGGCCACCGAACCGAAGTCCATGGCCACATCCAGGTGCGCCGGAAGCAGAAAGTCGGTGGAGGCGCCGCCGGGCAGGAATCCTTTGAGGCGGTAACCCTCCTGCATGCCCCCGGCATGTTCCTCGATGATCTCCCGTGCGCTGGTTCCGATCGGCAGCTCCCACAAGCCCGGCCGCTTTACCCGGCCGCTGACGCCGTACAGCTTGGTGCCGCCGTCCTCGCCCCGGCCCAAGCCGCGGTACCAGTCGGCGCCGTTGCGCAGGATATGCGGAAGATTGCACAGGGTCTCCACATTGTTCACGATGGTGGGCTTGCCCCACAGGCCTGCGATCTGGGGAAACGGCGGCTTGGCGCGGGGCGTGGCGCGCCGGCCTTCCAGGGAATTGATCAGGGCGGTCTCTTCGCCGCAGATGTAGCGGCCGGCACTGGTGTGAAGGTGCAGATCGAGGCTGAATCCGGAACCGCCGATATGCTCCCCCAGATAGCCGGCCTGCCGCGCTTCCGCCAGCGCGTCCCGCAGCCGGGCCGCCGCCTCGTGGTATTCGCCGCGCAGAAAGATGTAGGCGGTGCTGGCCTGAATGGCATAGGCGGCAATGGCCGCACCCTCGAGGAGCTGATGGGGATCGCCCTCCAGCAGATAGCGGTCCTTGAAGGTCCCCGGTTCCATCTCGTCGCCGTTGACGACCAGGTAGCGGATTGCCGGTGCGCCGTCTCCCAGGGGCACGAGATTCCATTTGACGCCGGTCGGAAATCCTGAGCCACCGCGGCCGCGCAAGCCGGCGTCCTTGACCAGCTGCTGCACCATTTGCGGGCTGTGGTCGGCGAGCGCCTTGCGCAGCCCCTCATAGCCGCCGGTCTGCAGATACTCCGGCAGCCGGGTGACGCTACCGTTGGGTTGGATGTTCCGGGTCAGCGGCCTGTCCATCAATCGGCCTCCGGATCCTGCAGCAGCGCATCGAGCCCGGCGGGGTCGACCCTGAACCGGGTCCGGTTCCCGACCATGACCACCGGGGCCTTGTCGCAGGCCCCCAGGCAGACGACCGGCAGCAGGGTGTACTCGCCGTCCGCGGTGGTTTCGCCCAGTTCGATGCCGAGCCTGGCACCGATGGCCAGGCGGACGTCTTCCGCCCCCAGCATCCAGCAGGTCACGCTGTTGCAGTAATGAATGACCTTGCGGCCGACCGGCCGGCGGTAGATCAGGTTGTAGAAGGTGGCGACCCCGTCCAGTTCGGCGGGGGACATGGCCAGCAGCACGGCGATGTCCTCGACGTCCTGGTCGGACACCCAGCCGCGGTTCGCCTGAACGATCTTCAAGGCCTCGATGGCCGCCGCCGAGGGCCGCTCGTAATGGCTGGCCTCCTGTTGGATGGCTTGGATTTCGGCAGGGCTCAGATTCATGCCATCCCCCTTCAGCGATCCACATCCGCCATGACGAAGTCGATGCTGGCGAGGATGGCGATCAGGTCGGCGACCATCATGCCTTTGGCCATCAGCGGAATCATCTGCAGATGCGGAAACGACGGCGTGCGGATGCGCGTCCGGTAGGACATGGTGCCGCCGTCGGAAGTCAGGTAGTAGGCGTTCAATCCCTTGGTGGCCTCGATGGTCACGGAGGCCTCCCCGGGCGGGATGACCGGCCCCCAGCTCACGTTGACGAAATGCTGGATCAGGGTCTCGATGTCGTGCAGGGTCCGTTCCTTGGGTGGCGGAGTGGTCAGGGGATGCTGGGCCTTGTAGGGACCGTCCGGCATGTTGTCCACACACTGCCGGATGATCCTGAGGCTTTGCCGCATCTCCTCGACGCGCACCGCACAGCGGTCGTAGCAATCGCCGCGCTGGGCGGTGGGGATGTCGAACTCGAACTGCTCGTAGCCGGAGTAGGGCCGGGCCTTGCGATAGTCCCAGGCCAGCCCGGTGGCCCGCAGCCCCGCCCCGGTGACGCCCCATTCGATGGCCTGGGCCGTATTGTAGGCACCGATGCCCTGGGTGCGCCGCTGCAGCAGGCGGTTCTTCATCACCATGCCATCGTACTCGTGCAAACGCTTGGGGAAATAGTCGATGAATTCCCGGATCAGCGCATCCCAGCCTTCCGGCAAGTCCATGGCGACCCCGCCGATGCGGAAGTAGCTGGAATGCATGCGAGCGCCGGTGAAGGACTCCACGACGGAAAACAGCTTCTCCCGGTCGATGAACATGTAGAAGATGGGCGACATCTGCCCCACGTCCTGGGCGAAAGTGCCGTAGAACAGCAGGTGGCTGGCGATCCGATAGAACTCCGAGATCATCACCCGGATCACCTGGGCACGGGCCGGCACCGCAATCCCCGCCAGTTTTTCCACCGCCATGACGTAAGGCAGGTTGTTCATCGAGCCGCCCAGATAGTCGACCCGGTCGGTGTACGGGATGTAGGTGTGCCAGGACTGGCGTTCGCCCATTTTTTCGGCACCCCGGTGGTGATAGCCGATGTCGGGCACGGCATCGACGATCTCCTCGCCATCCAGCCGCAAGGCGATGCGGAACACCCCATGGACGCTGGGATGGTTGGGGCCGAGGTTGAGGAACATGAAATCGCTGTCTTCGCTCTGGCGCTGCATTCCCCATTCTTCCGGCACGAAGCGCAGGGCCTCCTGCTCCACCGCCTGAACTTCGTCGGGCAGGCGGAACGGGTCCATCTCCGTGGCCCGGGCCGGATGTTCCTTGCGCAGCGGATGGCCCTCCCAGGTGGGCGGCATGATCAGCCTCCGCAGGTTCGGATGGCCGTCGAAGCCGATGCCGAACAGGTCCCACACTTCGCGCTCGTACCAGTTGGCGGCGGGCCAGACCGGCGTGATCGACGGCAGGCTGGGATCCGACTCCGCCAGCGCCACCTTGAGGCGGATGTCCTCGTTGCGGTCGAAGGACAGCAGTTGATAGGCCACGGTAAAGGCGCCGGCGGGCGGGTCTGCCGGCGCGGTCCGCGCGCGTTCGTCGATGGCGGTCAGATCGAACAGCAGCGGATAAGGCCGGGAAATCCCACTCTTGAGACGGCGCAGCACCGGCAGCAGCCGCTCCCTTGGCAGCCACAGGGTGGGAATGCCGTCGGCCGTGGTCTGGAACCGGAACCCGTCGGTCCCGAAAGCGCGGTAAAGTTCGGCGATGATCGCCGGCTCGTTCCCGGTTTGCGTAGCGCTCATCACGGCAACCATCGCGGCTCCCGGTCCTATTTCAGGTGGAAGGGATCGGGCAGTTCCGTCGCCTTCAAGCGTTCCTCCAGTTTCTGATCGCGCTGGCTGACCGGCGCGGCCTTGCTGACGCCCTGCGGCCCCACCACCCAGCTCAGCGGCCGCTTCTCCTTCCCGACCGCCTGCTGCAGCAGCATCAACCCCTCGAGCAAGGCCTCCGGCCGAGGCGGGCAACCGGGAACATAGACGTCCACCGGCAAAAACTTGTCGACGCCCTGGACCACGCTGTAGATGTCGTACATGCCGCCCGAATTGGCGCACGAACCCATGGAAATCACCCATTTGGGTTCCAGCAGCTGATCGTAGAGGTGCTTAACGACCGGCGCCATCTTGCGGAAGCAGGTGCCCGAAATCACCATCAGGTCGGCCTGGCGCGGGCTGCCGCGAATCACTTCGGAACCGAAGCGGGCGATGTCGAAACGGCTGGTGAAAGCCGTCGCCATCTCCACGTAGCAGCACGACAGGCCAAAGTTGAACGGCCAGATCGAATTCTTGCGGCCCCAGGCCACCAGGTCTTCCAGCCGGGCGAACAGAAGATTGCGCCGGACGGATTCATCGTAGCTGCGGCTATCGGTGCTGGCGGGGGTCAGGGTCCAGGACATGGGGCCTCCGGTCAGACGTCCAGGGATTTTTGGCGCGGCGTGCGCCAATCCAGCGCCCCGATCCTCCAGAGGTAGAGCAGGGCCGCCACCAGAACGGAAATGAACACGATGATCTCGGCATAGCCGGGCCAGCCGCTTTCGCGGTAGGCGATGGCCCAGGCGAAGATGAAGATGGCCTCGATGTCGAAGATGACGAAGAAGATGGCGACCAGGTAAAACCCGACCGAAAACCGCAATGCCGAGGTTCCGGCCGGCACGATGCCGGATTCGAAGGGCTGCAGGGTGGCGGTGGTGGGACGGCGGCTGCGTTCACCCAACAGGTAGGAGCCGCCCAGCATGACTCCGACCAATAGGAGCACCGCGGCAAAATAGGTCACCAGCGGCCACAGGTCGGGGGGATTGGCGGCTGGCACCGGCATGGTCAGACTCCGCGGCCCAGGCTCAGGTTGAACCCGGCGGCCGGTGGTGCGTCGCTACCCGGAACTTCAGTTGCCGTATCCTGATGCCGGCACTCCGGGACACAGTCTTGCGCGAATTCGGCTGCCCCCTTGCGAGCGTGACGCTCGTCGCAGCGAAAGGCCATTTCCGTTCTCCTGTTTTTGGTTTTGTAACGGAACTGCTTCGGACGACCGGTTTGACCGCCGATATTCCTCACCGGTTCCGTAGGATATGCAAAGCAACCGCACGAGGCGCTCGCCGCCGCCCGCGGCAACGACTCGATCACCAGGAACAGCGCGGCATTGCCGCAGCGTAGGTTGAGAATAAGCCGGCTGATACCCCCTGTAGCGCTTCGCGAACGTCGCCCAGGTTTTGCGCCACGCCCCGATCGAAACGATGCTGTCGCCTTGCCGAAGGTTGGCTTCCCACGCCGCGCTACATGGGTTCACCGACATCACTTCCACGACCTCCATCTGGCCGGCCAGCGGATGATCGGGCGAAATTCTGCCCCTCGCCGGGGCGGTGATTGGAACAGAAACTTCACTTAAGCGATTGTCCGATTTTCCGGGGCCAGTTCTGAAATCTGAAGTTTGGTCGATTGTGCATAAACCAGACTTCGGTAAAGGATATCCGTAGCATAATCGGATCATCCCCTGACTGGCTTATTTGCCATGCTCGCCTTCCAACTCCTTCTCCATTTCCTTTTCCAGGTTCTCGTCCAGGGGCGGATTGCCGTCGTAGATCTTGTCCGCCCGCTCCTGAAAGTAAGCGTTGCGAATGAACTCATAGCGATCACTGGCTGCCGCGTCGAGTATCCTGGATCCACTTTCACGGTCGGCTGTCTTGTCGGCTACGTTGAGTGTTCCGGAGAGCAATGGTACGGCCATGGGAGCGACATAGTTGATGGGATTGGTCGCACTGTCGGCGACGAGTCCACCCACGCCACGGGGAGTGCTGGGGCCGAAAAACGGCAGGACGAGATAAGGTCCCGATGGCACCCCCCAGACGGCCAGGGTCTGGTCGAAATCTTCCTTGTGTTTGGGTAAGCCGACGTAGTCAGCCACATCGACCAAGCCCCCCACACCGGCGACGGTGTTGATCAGGAATCGCCCCGCATCCTGTCCGCCCTGCAGCGGCTTGAACTGCAGAAAATCGTTCAGAAACACGGAAATATCGTTGATATTGCTATAAAAGTTGGTCACCCCCTGATCGACGAACGCCGGTGTGATCCACTTGTAGCCTTTGGCGACGGGTCTCAGCACATAATCGTCCACGCCGTCGTTGAAGCCCTGCACATCCCGGTTCCAACCCTCCCAGGGATCTCGAGCATCGGTTTTCGCTGCCGTCGTCGCGCAGCCGGCGAGAGCGAGCCCAACTAGCGTGAACAGAACGGCGGGTATGGATTGTTTCGTTAAAGTCGGTTTCATGGCTGTGCGTGATCTTTGGAGAATCGGAAATGTCACCTGGTTCATGCGGCAAAGCTTCGGTTCTCGATCCCTGAGATGCTGCAAAGAGTACTTTACGATGCCCTATCCATCCAGGAGCGGAACGGCTGACCGCCGTGTCTGTTTTTTCTGACGACCGAAGGCGCATCGTTGGGCGATGCACGGCATCGTCACGAACACTATGATTGTCCGATTTTTTCACGACGAGAATGCACCACATGGCTTTTCAGTTTGGCTTGATTTTGTTTCTGATCCTCTTGAACGGCGTGTTTGCGATGTCGGAAATGGCGATCGTGTCCGCACGCAAGGTTCGGCTGCAGCAAATGGGTGAAACCGGCAACAAGGGCGCATCCAAGGCCCTGGAGCTGGCCGAACAACCCACCCGTTTCCTGTCGACCATCCAAGTCGGCATCACCTCCATCGGCATCCTCAGCGGTGCCCTCGGCGAGGACGCCATCGCCAAGCCATTGCTGCCTTACCTGCAGCGGATTCCCCAATTGACGCCATACGCAGAGGAGTTGGCGCTGGCCGTGACCGTGGTGGTCATCACCTATCTCTCCCTGATTGTGGGCGAGCTGGTGCCCAAGCGCTTGGCGCTCAATTTTCCCGAGCGGATCGCCAGCGTGATCTCAAGGCCCATGTACGGGCTGTCGCTGCTGGCATTGCCCGCGGTCAGACTGCTGACCCTCTCCACGGAAGTGGCATTGTGGTTATTGCGGATCAAAGAAAAACAAGAGCCCTCGATTACCGAGGAGGAAATCAAGATCCTGCTGCAACAGGGCACCGAGGAAGGCGTGTTCGAAGAATCCGAACAGCAATTCATGGAAAACATACTGCGCCTGGACGACCGCAAGGTGGGCTCCATCATGTCACCGCGCAAGGACATCGTCTGGCTCGATCTGCGATTACCCTTCGAGGAGAACCGGCGGCGTATCCTGGAACACAGCCATTGGGTCTTGCCTCTCTGTAACGATGGTCTGGAAAATGTCGTTGGCTTCCTGAAAACCAAGGATCTTTTGGATCGGGTGTTACTTGGAGATCAACCGGATCTGCGCACCGTTGCCGTTGAGGCGATATTCGTACCGGAATCGCTGTCTTTGATGGAATTGTTGGAGGAGTTCCGGAAATCCCATCTCGATACCGCACTGGTGGTGGACGAATACGGCGAAATCGATGGGCTGGTCGCACTGGGCGACGTGCTCCAGGCCATCGTCGGGGACATGCCCGTCGGCAGGCGCAAGGACAAGCCTGGCATCGTTCAGCGCGAGGATGGCACCTGGCTGGTCGACGGCATGCTCAGCGTCGATCTCCTCAAAGACCAGTTTGATCTTCGTGAGCTTCCCGGCGAGGCCGATAGCCCCTTTCACACGGTGGGCGGATTCGTCATGTATTACCTGGGCCGTGTACCCAAACTAACCGATTCGTTCGAATTCGCCGGGTTGAGGCTGGAAGTGGTCGACATGGATGGCAACCGCGTGGACAAGGTACTGATCGCCAAAGCCGGAAATCAGTGAGCTTACAAGGCCCCATAGCCGCCGGCTGCCGTTGCACGGCCAGTCCCCGCCCCGACGAAGCGGCTCCCCAAACGAATAGGGGCCGCATCGGCGGCCCCGTCGAGCCGCCAGGTGCGGCGGCCAAGGCAGGCCCCGAATCCATCCGGGGCTGGTAACTCAACCTCAGCGGGGATCGCCCACCAGGCGCTTACGGTCGATCCGGAACAGCGTGGTGGTGCCGCTGACCTCGTTGGCCACCACCAGCAGAGGCACGCCGGGA